>Ga0209345_10000023_pt1 | contig 289800 bp, 304 predicted proteins | sample Cruoilmetagenom7_FD_187294 | JGI IMG/M metagenome (GOLD analysis project Ga0209345, IMG submission 187294) | Oil polluted marine microbial communities from Coal Oil Point, Santa Barbara, California, USA - Sample 7 (SPAdes) (version 2) | ecosystem: Environmental > Aquatic > Marine > Oil seeps ... | reverse complement strand
ACGAAAGACGCTCGAAACGCGCCGCTTGCAGCACAGACAAGGCGCCGCATAATAAAACCAACCAGATGAGCCAAACGCTCTCTTAGTTTAAGCTGCCATTGGTTCCAAAAACCCTGACGACGGACACAAGAGCCCCTGCAACGGCAACACAGATAATTATGCATGCTTTGAACCAAGTGAATTCGGTGCTGTAATCAAAGAAGTTGAAGTGAAGAAATCCCGCTAGATACACGGCACAGACGCCCAAGTATAAGTCATAGAGCGGCGATAGAGGGTCGATCGCAGTTCGTTGCGCTCGTTCCAATGCCGCCCGACGGATACGCTTCCAGTTTTCGCTCGGTTTCTTCATTTCTCTACTCCCTAACAAGCTCGATCCATGTGTGAACGTCGTCATCCGTTACTTCACGGCCCTTGACGTGTGACTCGTACCAGCGCGCGACGATTGCCCCGCGTTTTTCGCTTTTGATCTTGATACCCTCTGCGTTGAGGTGCTGATCCAGCGAGCTTTCAATCTCTTTGAGTGCGTTGAAGTCGTGTCCGGCTCTGATGGCGTTTGTACCTAGCAATAGCCAAGGCACATCGACTTCAAAACGTTCACCCATTGCTATCAGGGCCTCTACCGGAATGCCGCGCTGGCCCTTCTCGTAACTATGGTAGGCGCGTGGAGAGACGCCGATAGCCTCTGCCATAGCAGCCTGCGAAATCCCGACTTCACTGCGTGCAATGGTCAGACGTGCACCCATAGCAGCAAACAAATCAGCATGTTTTTGCGCCATCTTCGATTTCCAATTGACGACTTCGTATTTTTTCGCGAATATCGCAAAAAATGACGAACTATTACGATTATTTCCATCTGAACACGTCAGATGGTGCTGAACAAGCGATTCCATGCGGTAAACCTATTCACACCTAGCGGACAAGGGCGAATGAAATGGCAGAAATTGAAAAATCAGACAGCTCGCAAATCCTGGGACTTGGCAAAACCCCAGCTCAATGGGTTGAGATCATGGCTGAGCGAGAGATTGAGATTTCCGAACGCACTTTGCGCGAACGAGCTAATGATACAGGTGCATTTTATCGGCTGGGACGAACCATGCTGATCACGCCCGCGCAAATCGACACGATTTTTGAAGGAGGTCAGTCATGCCGCTCCAAATCTACAAGAGGGGTCGCTTCTACTGGGTTAAGGGCTGGGTCGAGTACAACGGCAGGCCAATCGCAGGCCCATACCGGAGAAGCACTAAGGCATCTACAGAAGCGGGCGCACGGGACTGGGTAGCGCTCGAAACCGAAATGCAGATACGTCGACATGTTGTTGGCGATGAGATCAGCAAAACATTTTCAGATGCGATCCTGCTCTACAACGCCTCCAAAGAAGACGCTGAGCGGCTCATTCCAGTTGTCAAAGCGATTGGGGCCATGCCGCTAACGGCCATCACAGGCGCTTTGTTGAAGGGGTTTGGGCCAGATTGGAAACCGATGGCATCGACCGATACTTGGTGGAGGGAAATTATTGTTCCAGCAAGCGCTGTCATCAATAATGCACACCAGTTGTTGGGAACGCCTCTCATCCGCGTAAAGCCCTATGATAAATTTGAGCGCATTTCGCAGGACAAACTGCGCGACAAGCCGAGCCGCGTTGAGCGTACCCCTGCGGACAAGGAGTGGATCGAGGCGTTCTGTAGCGCAGCTGATCCATACAACGCGGCGCTGGTCCGGTTCATGTTCGAGACGGCGGCGCGGATCGATCAGGCTGTTTCGTTAGAGCCTCATGATCTGCGGCCCGCCGAAAACAAGGTCAGGGTGAAGGCGCAGAAGGGACACCCCAAGAGCTGGATCACGGTATCGCCAGAGATGATGGACGAACTGCTGGCCTTGCCACCAAAGCGCCCCAAGAACCGCAAGACCGGCAAATTCATGAAGCCGCGCGTTTTTGGCTATGGCAGCTCGACCGGCTACAACTCACGCTGGAAGACCATCTGCAAGCGGGCGGGCATCCAATATCTATCCGCGCACCAAGCAGGGCGTCATGGGTTCTTCACTGAATTAGTTGTCCGGCAGGGTGTCGATCCCGTAACTGCGGCCAAAGCTGGTCGCTGGGCTGACCCCAATTTGCCTATGCGCATCTATGCCCACGCAGAGACGGATGAGGCCGACGTTAGGGCCCGTTTTCGTACAAACCATGTACAGGAAGACCCTGTACAAACATCCAAACCCACGAAACCAAAGAAGGAATAACGCTATGAACGGTTCCCTCCTAAGGGGCAGGTTATTGGTTCGAATCCAATCGGGGTCACCAATTTACGGTCGGTTTCCTAGAGGAAGCTTAAAGCTCTGAATGGTAAGGTTCATTCAGGGGCTAGCGCTGGATCATGAACCATAATCCAATCAGGCTATTCGTGCGGCAAAGCCGGGGGGCTATTGGATCGATTTAGTGTGGAAATCACCGCGCAAGGCGACCTGTAAAAGCTCGATGTCATCCGAGGCTTCAAGATATTGCACGACCATGTCTGGTGGAATCACAAAGCCGTCTCCTGCCGCGAGGATGCAGTCATCTTGACCCTCTGCGTGAAGGGTCATTGTGCCGTCCATCACGAAGGTAAAGTGGATATCTGCGTCGTGGGTGAATGCCTGTGAACCGCCCTCTGCACGGCGCAGAACCTGAATGCCTGCCACGCCCTTTGTCCCTTGGCTGATGCCGGTATCCCGCGCACTGAAGCCTTCAAGTGCGGCAGGTTGCCAGACAGCGCTGTCTTTGACGTGATGCACAAATCGCTGGCCGTCCCATTCGCGCGCAGGATCGCCGACGCCATTGGGCAAGGTGAAGTCGTGATCAATAGTGGTCACATGCTCTGCTGGAACGCCGATCTCAATCACTTCGATGTTAGGGGATGCCTCAACCACGCGGTGACGGATACCGGGTGGCTGCGTGACGCAATCACCCGCGTGCAGGCGGATCACATCGCCTTGGTCCTCGTACAGAACGTCGACCCAGCCGCGATAACAAAAGATAAGCTGAAAGCCGACCGTGTGATAATGCACCATATCTGGCACCGGTCCGCCGTCAGGAATGCGTATGTGACTTGCTATGATTGAGCCGCCCAGCCGGGACGGAATCAGGTCGCGGTAGTGCATACCGGCGCGGCCAATCACCCAAGGGGCTTCATCCGCTAGCCTGCGCACCGCGAACTCGGGACTTGGCGTGATATGCTCGACACTCGGTGTGAGCGGCACGATTGAGACGCGCGTGCCGTTCGGGGCGGTTAGCTCGCGCTGCCCTTCGGCGAAGCCGTCCACATCGTCAGTCAGGATGCGTAGATGACCCGGCGGTACATCGGCGCCTTTTTCGATCCGCAAACGCAGGCCATGTCCGCTAAAGCTGGCCACGGATGGATCATCAGCAGGAAATATATTCTCAAGGCGCATACCAAGCGTTTTAGTGTAAAATGGCAGGTCATTGCGCAGCTCTTGCGTAGGCAGCAGAAACTCTGCCAGAATTTTGTCACTCATTTCAGGGTCTTTCCCATCCGGTTGTTAGGCACACCCTGACATTATCTGTTGTTGTGCTCAACGGCCTCTTGCACAGAACCGCTGGCAACACTCAGGCGCGGGGTCGCGCCCATTTCGGGGCGTCGGCTGAGTGTTCGAAGGACCGGCTGGTTGCCGGAGCCAGATTTGCCGCTTTCGCGGACAACCACATAGGCACCGCTCAGAATGATAATCCCAGCCCCTAAAAACGTCATCATGTCCGATGTCTCATCGAAGAAGAGCCAGCCAAACAGCGTGGCCCAGATAATTTGGCTGTACTGCATGGGGGCAACCAAGGCCGCATCGGCAAGGGTGTAGGCGCGGATCATCAAGCTCATCGCGGCCACTGATAATAAGGAGATCAACAGCACCAAACCCAGATCTTCAAGCGACATAGGGATGTAAACGAAGGGCAGGGCGCACAGCATCACAACAAAATTTGCCAGCAGCGGATGAAGCAGCAGTACCTCGCGCCGTTCAATCCCGCCGATTTTGCGCATGATCACTGCGACAAACGCGCCGCAGATCGCCGAGATCAAGGCCGCGATATGTCCAAGCCCTAAATCAGATGAACCGGGGCGCAGCACCACAAGGACGCCAACCAGGCCAACAAAGACAGCCACCCAACGGTGGCGGCGCACGATTTCACCCAACAACGGAACCGAAAGCACAGTGATCAGAAGGGGGGTGGTGAAAAGAATCGCGTAGGTCTCGGCCAGTGGCAGGACCGAAAATGCGTAGAAGGCGGAAAAACCGGTGATAACGACGCCCACTGTGCGAAGCGCGCTCCAGACTGGCACGCGGGGGCGCAGGGTGTCTGCCGTGTCGCTGCGTAGCAGCATCAGCGTCACAACGGGAAATCCCATCAGGACAACGAAGAAAACAATCTGGAAGGGAGAGTAGGTTTCGCCCAGCCGTTTGATTGCGGCGTCATGGGTTGCATAGACCGCAAAAGCCAACAGAGCGAGGGCAATCCCCTTCAGGCTGCTGGTTGGCTTTTCGGATGGGGCGTGATCGCTGCTGGTCATGACGCGACCCTATTCTGTCAGCGTGGCAGCGAAAAGCGGTCTGCGCAGCGCTGCGTAACGTTTTGCACGGTAGGAGCGGGGGCGCCCGATAAAAAGGCACCCCCGTCTGGTGTCAGAGGCTCGCATCCAAAGCGGCAAGGATCGCGTCGCCCATTTCCGAGGTGGTGATCGGCGTGCCGCCTTCTTCGCCCATCAGATCAGCGGTGCGCGCACCATCGGCCAGCACTTTTTCAACGGCTGATTCAAGGCGCGTCGCTTCGGCGCCCTGATCAAAGGAATAGCGCAATGCCATGGCAAAGCTGAGGATACAGGCGATCGGGTTTGCCTTGCCTTGGCCTGCAATGTCAGGGGCCGAACCGTGCACCGGTTCATAAAGTGCTTTCGGGCGGCCTTCGGCGTTTGGCGCCCCAAGCGAAGCGGATGGCAACATGCCCAAAGAGCCAGTGAGCATCGCAGCGCAGTCGGACAGAATGTCGCCAAAGAGGTTGTCGGTCAGGATGACGTCAAACTGCTTTGGCGCGCGCACCAGCTGCATCGCGCCATTGTCGGCATACATGTGCGACAACTCGACATCCGGGTAGTCCTCGTCATGGACCTTTTGCACAACTTCACGCCACAGAATGCCGCTCTCCATCACGTTGGCCTTCTCCATCGAGCAGACCTTGTTGCCACGACGGCGCGCCAATTCAAAAGCGGAACGCGCAACGCGGTCAATTTCGCTTTCGGTGTAGCGCTGGGTGTTGATGCCAACGCGTTCGTTGCCTTCCTCGAAGATGCCGCGTGGCTCACCAAAGTAGACACCCGACGTCAGTTCGCGCACGATCATGATATCAAGGCCGGCAACGATGTCTTTCTTCAGCGAAGAGAAATCGGCCAGCGCGTCAAAGCACTGAGCAGGGCGCAGGTTGGAAAAGAGATCCATTTCCTTGCGTAGGCGCAACAGGCCGCGCTCCGGCTTTACGCTGAAATCCAGATCGTCATATTTCGGGCCGCCGACGGCGCCCAGCAGCACTGCGTCGACTTCCATCGCGCGGGCCATTGTGTCGTCATGCAGGGGCGTGCCGTGCTTGTCATAGGCGGCTCCGCCGACCAGATCATGCTCAACATCAAAGGGCATATCCCGCTTGGCGCCGAACCAGTCGATGATACGGGTCACTTGGCCCATAACCTCGGGGCCGATGCCGTCGCCGGCGAGGATCAAAAGGGAAGGGTTTGCCATGGGAAATGCTCCTGAAATTGGTTCAAAACGGCGTAGCGCGCGCGGCTGTGCCCGTCAAGGATTGCGCGCTGCGATATCCACCCAAAGAAGGCTGTGGCGGCTGGCGTCCGGTCGGTTGACCTGTCCGTGCCCCAGCACGCGCCAACCTGAGGAGGGCAGCAAGTAGTCCACTCGTAGATCGCCGGGCATGGGCTCTGCGAAGTCAGCTGTTGGGGTGTCATCGAACGGGTTCTGCACCGCGGGGTCAGCCAAGAGCATTTCTATCGCTTCTTTGCGTCCGCTACCCCGATCGGGGTCTGTGTTGGCCGTGCCGGCCAGCACAAAGGGCGAGATTGCCCCTTCTTCTTTCAAATAGCCAAGCCAGAAGGCCACTTCGTCATGATTGCGGCGACCATTGCGGTCTTCGTCGCCGTCATAAACCGGTGGCGTCGCATGAAAGGTCATCAGCCGCAGCGTGCCGAGATCAGGCGTCCGTATCGGCACGACCCAGTGACCGCGGGAGGATAGGCGGTGCGTTGCAAAAACCTCTGTGCCACCAAAGGGCATACCATCGACCATAGGGTAGATGTGACCGGGCAGATCGCGCCAAAGCAAGGTGGAATAATCCTCTACCGCGTCCCGCTCTATGGGAAAGCGCGACAGGACGGCCATGCCGCCCATACCGTTGAACCGGCCAAACCCGTGCGCATCATCTGCATCGCCCAACCTGCCGTTGCCGTTCAGGTCAAGCCCGCTAACCTGCCCCGCATTTGGCGGATTCGCAAAGCGGTAAGGATAGCTTAGGCCGCTTGCGGCAAGGTCGTCGGCCAATGCTTGTAATGCTGTGCGGCGCAGATCAAAGTCGATGCCTTGAAGCGCGATCACGTCGGGCGACACATCAATCAGCAGCTGTTTGAAGGCAGATATCTGGTCATCTTCACCACGCAGGATATCCCGCAACAAAAGGCCGGGGCCTTTTCGGGTCAGTTCTGCGTTGAAGGTAGCAATCCGCACGCTCTGGGCCTGCACGCTATTAGCGGCGCTGGAAAAAGCCAGCACCGCCAACAAGATTGTTGCAATTAAGCTGGCTGAAGCTCGCCTTCTGAAGCTGCTTCGGCGTAGGTCCGTTTGCGTTTTTCTTCGATCATGTCGGCGATTTTGCCCATGGCGATACCGCGCATGATGATGCTTGCCGGAAGGAAGGCCCATGCTGAAATTGTCCAGATAAGGGTTTGCGGGTTCTGCAATGTAATCGGGTCTAACAGATCAGCGGCCAGTTTGACTACTGCGGGTACAAGGAAGGGAAGCAGGAAGCCAAGGGCGATGTTGATGCGTGCGTCACGCTGCAACCGCTCCAACACGTCACCACCGGCCGTCGGGTCGAACAAGGGCAGGTTGACCCAGACATTGAAGGCGCCAGACCGGCTAGGCCAATTTAGGATGCGGACCAACACAAGGAAAGCGGTCATCGCAATAAGCGAGATCATATACGACAGCCCTGCAGCAGTGCGCACAAAGCTAATCGTCTCAGGCGTAGAGTCCGCCGGAAGCATCAGCACAACAAGACGTACTGGAGAGTAAGGGAAATCAATTGCGTTCCCCACGATCATTCCGATCGAGGTCAGAGCGTTGGTCATCAACGTCGGATCAGACATCCCTCTGAGGATCGCGCTAAGCAGGAAGACAGTTGCAAACAGTGATGCAAAACGCAGCCGGTTGAATGGCGCGGCATCACGGAATTCCACAATACTGGGGAAAACCGAGTTATATTCGGTGAACGTCAAAACGGCGGCCAGAAGCGCGACCAGCAACACGATTTGAGTCGAGTCATTGGCTAGACCCGGCAAAACGAGCGCCGGCGTCAAGATTAAGGTCGCAACCAAAAGTCCACGCGCCACAGCGCTGGTCATACGTACTATCAACGTTCTATCCCTTCAAACTGGCCAGACGCGATACAATGCCGCGTGCTTGTCCCAACTTGATGCCCTCGGGTCTGGAAGGCCTGCCTCATTATTGTCATATTTGTGCCTTCTTTCGCCTTAGTTCTCAAGACTATTGAGACAGAAGACCGGAAAGGTTGGGCGTTTTGAGGGTGCGGGTGGTGCGTTCTTGCATCATTTCGGGGGCAGGAATAAGGCAGTCGCAATATCTTGTGGGCGCGGCATGCACGCCCACAAGAAAATCATAGAAAATTTTGGTAAAACTTAACTCGAAGTTAAACCCAAGGACGGCTTTGTGTTGCCGCAGTTTCGAACGAGTCGATGGACGCTGCTTTTTCCATTGTCAGGCCGATATCGTCCAAGCCATTCATTAAACAATGTTTTTTGAATGGATCGACGTCAAAGGTGAAAACCTCACCGTCTGACGAGGTAATGGACTGGTTTTCCAGATCAATCTCGATCCGGGCGTTCGCGCCTTTTTCTGCGTCCTTCATCAGCACGTCTACCTGCTCTTGTGGTAGCACGATGGGCAGGATGCCGTTCTTGAAGCAGTTGTTATAAAAGATGTCCGCATAGGACGGCGCGATAACGCAAGTGATGCCGAAATCCGCAATTGCCCAAGGCGCGTGTTCACGCGATGAGCCGCAGCCGAAATTGTCGCCTGCTACAAGAATCTGCGCATCGCGGTACTGCGGTTTGTTCAGGACGAAATCAGGGATCTCGTTACGATCGTCGTCATAGCGCATCTCGTCAAACAGGTTCACGCCAAGGCCGGAGCGCTTGATCGTTTTGAGAAACTGCTTGGGGATGATCATGTCCGTGTCGATGTTGATCAGAGGCATGGGCGCAGCGATGCCGCTCAGAGTGGTGAATTTATTCATGGGTGTGGTCCTTTCGGAAGGGGACTGAATACGGGGAGTGACGGTTTGCGCGGCAGCTTTGGTCTGGCGTGCCGCCCGCTCGAATCCCAGAAAATCGGGTTTGGTGATGTTGCTGATGGCTTTGACCTTCGAGCCGCCGAGAACAGGTTTGACGTAGTTGCTCTCGATCATCTCGCCGATCATCGCTTCGGCTTGCGGCATGGAAACTTTCAGCCGATGCGCAATGCCTGCTGCGCTGATGTTGGCACGGGTGCGTGCGTGGAATACAGCAAGACCGTATTGATAGCGGTTGTAGCCGCCAGCAGCAACAGAAACGGGCGCACCAAAGGTTGGCAACGCAGGGGCCAGTGTTGCAGCCCCCATCATCGTCAGAAAATTGCGTCGCTTCATCGTGGCCTCCATCAGCCGCTCTTCGGTCCCTTCGGTTTCACCACGCCAGCCTGTTGTGCCAGCGACGAAATCCCGAAGGGACGCGGAGGGCGTCTTTACATCATCTCACGCACATCGGTGAGCTTGCCTGTCACCGCCGCAGCCGCAGCCATCGCAGGAGACATCAGGTGTGTGCGTCCGCCACGGCCCTGACGGCCCTCAAAGTTGCGGTTGGATGTGGCTGCGCAGCGCTCGCCGGGGCTCAGCTGGTCAGGATTCATCGCCAAACACATGGAGCACCCTGCAAGGCGCCATTCAAAACCGGCCTCCTTGAAGATGTCCGCCAGACCCTCTTCTTCGGCTTGCGCGCGCACAAGGCCCGATCCGGGCACAACCATGGCCCGCATACCTTCCTTGATCTTCTTGCCTTTCAGGATTGCAGCGGCGGCGCGGAGATCTTCAATCCGCCCGTTGGTGCAGGACCCGATAAAGACGGTATCAATCTCGACATCCGTCAAAGGCGTGCCAGAGGTCAGGCCCATATAGTCAAGCGAGCGCTGCGCTGCGCCAACCTTGCCGCCGGTAAAGTCAGAGGCGGCTGGTACGTTGGCTGTGATCGGCAGCACGTCTTCTGGCGAGGTGCCCCATGTAACCACGGGTGCGATGTCTTCGCCTTTCAGAGTGATGACCTTATCCCAATGCGCGTCGTCATCGGAATAGAGTGTCTTCCACCATGCAAGTGCTGCTTCCCACTGGGCGCCTTTCGGCGCGTGGGGGCGACCCAGGCAGTATTCGTAGGTCTTCTCGTCTGGTGCGATAAGGCCTGCGCGCGCGCCGCCCTCGATCGCCATGTTGCAAACGGTCATGCGGCCTTCCATGGAAAGATCGCGGATCGCCTCGCCGCAATATTCAATCACATATCCGGTGCCGCCGGCCGTGCCGGTCTCACCGATAACGGACAGGGTAATGTCCTTTGCGGTCACACCCGGGCGCAGTTTACCCGTGATTTCGACCTTCATGTTCTTGGATTTTTTCTGGATCAGTGTCTGGGTGGCGAGCACGTGTTCTACTTCCGAAGTGCCGATGCCATGCGCCAGCGCGCCGAACGCACCGTGGGTCGCTGTGTGGCTGTCGCCGCAAACCACGGTCATGCCCGGCAGGGTCCAACCCTGTTCCGGGCCGACGATGTGCACGATGCCCTGACGGACGTCAGAGACGGGATAGTAGTGGATGCCGAAATCCTTCGCGTTCTTATCGAGCGCGTCAACCTGAATGCGGCTATCCTCGGTCATGGTCGCGGCATTGGCGCGGTCCAGCGTGGTCGGCACGTTGTGATCCGGTACGGCAATTGTTTTGTCCGGTGCACGCACAGTGCGACCTGTCATGCGCAGTCCCTCAAAGGCCTGCGGGCTGGTCACTTCGTGAACCAAATGGCGGTCGATATAAAGCAAGCACGTGCCGTCTTCGGCCTCATGGGCCACGTGAGCGTCCCAGATTTTGTCATAGAGCGTTTTGGGGGACATAGGGTCCTCTCCCTTAGATGATGTGGTGGTTTTGAATGGCTGGATCAGGCTGCGCTCTAAGGGCGCAGTGCAACATTATAGTCGGGCCAGCACAGTATGCGTGGCACCGAAAAAACGCTCGCGCAGGCGGGCGCGGTCAGTTTTGTTGAGCAGGTGTTTCATAACCAAGCAGATACATTGCATTGGCAAATGCTGCAAGGGTTGCGGGGCCTCCCGCTTCATGCAACGATTCCGCACCAAGGAGCCCACATGCAAGACATCGCCGACCCCTTCGCAGACTTTCTGGCCTCCGTGCAGGCCCTTTGGGCCAATATGTTGGGATTTGTCTCCGGAGTGGTGGAGCCGGGCTGGCGGCAAAATCAGGTCATCATCATCGTGGTGCTTGCGCTTGTCGCATGGGCCTTGCACCGCAGCAGCGGCGCCGCGCTGCAAAACTGGGTCCGCTCGCATGAGGGGTGGGAAAAGTGGCAGCTTCGTGTGGTTGTCCAGATCAAGCGTCGACTTGGGCTGATCTGGTTGCTGCTGATGCTAGCCGTGACCTACGGCATCATGCAAAGCGTCACATGGCCGTCGCGGTCCTATCTGGTTGGTGTCGCAGCCGAACTGGTCTTTGCATGGATTTTTATCGCCTTTGCAGCCCAGTTGGTGCGCAACCGTCCGATGCGGCGGATCGTGACGTGGTCCTTGTGGGTTTATGCCACGCTTTACCTGCTTGATTTGTCTGAGGATGCAGCTGCCTTTCTTGATGGTCTGGCGCTGGAGCTGGGCGATTTCCGGCTGTCGGTTCTTTCGCTGATCGTAGCCATCGTTGTGATCGGGCTTCTTGCCACTTTGGCACGTATCGCTTCACAAGCCACTGCCGGGACGATCCGCCGCAACGAGGATATTAGTCCTTCGATGCAGGTGCTTGCGGTCAAAGGCGTGCAATTGCTGACGTACGGCATCGCCTTCTACATGGGCGTAAATGCGGTGGGAATTGACCTCACCGGTCTTGCGGTGCTGTCGGGTGCTATCGGTGTCGGCCTTGGCTTTGGTTTGCAAAAGGTGGTGTCGAACCTCGTCTCGGGCGTCATTATTTTGCTGGATAAGTCCATTAAGCCCGGCGATGTCATCTCGTTGGGTGAGACGTTCGGCTGGATTCAGACACTTGGCGCGCGCTATGCCTCTGTTGTGACGCGGGATGGCAAAGAATACCTGATCCCGAACGAAGACCTGATTACCGGCCAAGTGGTGAACTGGTCCCACTCCAACGATTTCGTGCGTCTCGATATCTTTTTCGGAACAGCCTACGGCGATGACCCGCACCTTGTGCGCAAGCTGGCCATTGCGGCAGCGGCTTCTGTCAACCGTGTGCTGGTGGATAGGGCGCCTGTCTGCCACATCGTCGGTTTCGGAGACAGCTCTGTCGACTATATCCTGCGGTTCTGGATTCAGGACCCCACAGGCGGGCTGACAAACATTCGCGGCAACGTCTATCTGGCGCTCTGGGACAGTTTTCAGGAAAATAACATCTCCATTCCGTTCCCGCAGCGCGAAGTGCGGATGCTGGACGATACCTGAGGGAACACAAAGTGCCGGGCGGGTGTTGGGTCTCCAAAGGAGATACATCATGACCTACGAACTGACACTGCGCAGCAAACAGAGCGTGACGCCCGATACCAATCACTATGTGTTCAATAAGCCTGAGGGCCTTGAATACAAACCCGGCCAAGCGACAGAGATGACTCTGCTAAAAGACGGCTGGCGCGATGAGCCGCGGCCTTTCACCTTTGTGTCCCAGCCCGAAGCCAGCACGCTGGATTTCGTCATCAAAAGCTATCCCGACCATGATGGCGTGACGGAGCAACTGGCCAAGCTTGAGCCGGGCGACAAGGTTGAAATCGTCGCTCCGTTTGGCGCAATCACCGATCACGGGCCGGGGGTTTTTATCGCTGCCGGTGCCGGGATCACGCCGTTCATCCCGATTCTGGAAAAGCACAATGCAGCCGGAAATATGGACTGCACCCTAATTTTCAGCAACGAAACCGAAAAGGACATCATCCTGCGTGAGACGTGGGAGGAGATGGAGGGCTTGAAAACCATCTTTACGGTGACCGATGACAAAGACGCGGATGTGCATAAGGAAAGAGTGGATAAAGCCTTTCTCAAGAAGAATTTGACCCGCTTTGACCAGACCTTCTACATCTGCGGTCCAGAGGGTTTTGTGAACGATGTGCGCGATGCGCTGAAGGGCTTAGGTGCCGATGCGGATAAAATCGTCACAGAAGACGGCTGGTAATCGCTCAATCGTCGCCTGTCATTGAATATTAAGGCTGGGGTTGCTAATTTAAAGGGAACCCCAGCGCCGGGGGCCCGGCGGCGCGACAAAAGGAGGACAATGTCCTGTCTACGCAAACTTACGCAGGTTCGCCTGCGATCAACGGTGCGGTCGTGATGGCCGGCCAAAAGCAAGCCACCAGCGACCTGCTGCTGGAAACCGTTCTTTCCTCGCTTAATGACGATAAAGCCGAAGATATCGTGCAGATTGATCTGCGCGGCAAAACCGAGATTGCTGACCATATGGTCATCTGCACGGGTCGGTCGACACGTCAGGTGTCTGCTATTGCCGAGAAACTGGCGCAGCGGATCAAGGATGAATACGGCCATGCCGTGCGCTCCGAAGGCAAAGAATCAGGCGATTGGGTGCTGATCGACACAGGCGATGTTATCGTCCATGTTTTCCGCCCCGAAGTGCGTGAATTCTACCAGCTTGAGAAGATGTGGCTGCCGCAAGGCGAAGCTGCTTCCTAAAGCGTGCGATGAAGGTACATATTTGTGCCGTGGGTCGGCTACGTGCCGGACCCGAAAAAGCGCTGCTTGACGACTATCTCAAACGATTTGACAGAACCGGCCGGGGGCTTTCCCTAGGGCCGGTTTCTCTGTTGGAGGTGGATGATCGCAAGGGTGGCGGGATGGCGGGTGAGGCAGCGCTGCTGCGCAAGTCGCTGCCGCAAGGTGCGGTGATCTGTGCTTTGGATGAGCGCGGTACGGTGGAAACTTCGCCGAAGTTCGCCAATCGCGTCGCGGGATGGCGTGACGCAGGCCGCAGTGACTTGGCCTTCATCATCGGTGGCGCGGACGGCATTGATCCCGATCTGCGCAACGAGGCGGATCATCTGCTGTCTTTTGGATCAATGGTCTGGCCGCATATGATGGTGCGGGTCATGTTGGCCGAACAGCTGTACCGCGCGGCTTCCATCCTGTCGGGCGGCCCCTACCACAGAGTGTAGGCGTGGCCCTAAGGCAGCTTTACCAGCTTTGCATTTGAAGACCAGCCGTTCACGGTGTCATGCGCTTCGATCACAACTGAATCTACGCCTGCGGGGATCGTGACGCCCGCCAGTGACCGTGTGAAGGGCTGCTCGTCCACGTGGGGATGGGCCAGATTGCGCTCGCCCAAAACTTTACCGGTCATGTCTTTGATCCGCCACATGTCGACGTAGTCATCCCAACCCGTATCTTTGTGCAGCACGGTCACATTGAACGTGTAGCCGCTGCCGTTCTTGGTGACGTTGACGTTCTCCACCGTTGCCGGATCTGCAAAAGCAGGGGACGCCGCGAGTGTGAATGCTAGGAGCGATTGTTTGATCATGATTTCTATCCTGGGTTAGCCTCTGAGATAGGGGCTTAACCGTCAGTTTCCAAGAGCACCTGACGTGACTGTGAAGCGAATTCCCGCCGCCATATCACAAGGAATGTAACAATCGCGGCGGCAATCAGAAATTCGGGACCCGCGAGCCACGCGACAGTGGCAAGCCCGAAGTACACTGCACGCAGCCCCCGGTTGAAACTGCGCGCTGCGGCAATGTTCAATTCTGCCGCTTTGCGGGCAAAAGACGCGGCAGTCGGGTCGGCAGAGCCATTCGGGGTGGCACCCATCATGACCGAGCAATAGCCAAATAGGCGGTTCGACCAGACGAATTTAAGAAAGGCGTTTGTCAGAAAGCCGACGATCACGAGAAGTTTCAGCTCCCATACGATCGCGGGGATGTTTTCTTCGGTCAGGTCCGCGGCGACACCCGCAACCTGTTCGGCGTTGCCGATCAGTGCCAATGCCCCGCCAATCGCAATGACGCAAGTAGACGCGAAGAATGCAGTGCTTTGCCGTAGTGAGCCGATGGTCTGAGCGTCAAAAATCCGCACATCGCGGCCCGTCATCTGGGTCATCCATTGCCGTCGGTAACCAGCCATAATGCTTGAGGTCGAAGGTCGCTTCGCGCTGGAATGCTCAACCCACCAGCCGATACTGATCCACAGCAGGACCAAAGCCAGTATTGCGACGAGGTCCAGTGGGGACAGGACCGAGGGCATATAAAGTGTGAACATGAATGTGTTTTAGGGGGCGGTGTCGGCCAATGCCAGCGGTGATTGTACCTGAGCTTTGTCTCGGACCTGTCGTTAGATAGGAACGCGCAGCCTGCCAAGCTCTGGATTTCATTTACTGTATCTAAATTTGTCTTGAATAGAACATGTGCAGACCCGACAATTATATGTCTCCACAATGTGCCGATTGGTCCGAGCCGAGGGAAGAGACTTGCGTTAACCGTGAATTGGTAATATTATTTTACCAAATTAATCAGCGACTGCGGAGCGTCTTTTATGGAAATGCCTGTCCCGAATCCTACTGTGCTTGCGCGTAAAGCGCGGGTAGTCGAGCGATTGATCGCTGTTTTGCCCGCGGATGCCGTGATCCACGATGAACGAGAGACGCGCGCGTATGAATGTGACGCGTTGACCGCTTACCGCTGTGCGCCGATGGTCGCGGTTCTTCCATCCAGCACTGAAGAAGTTTCAGCCGTTCTGCGTATTTGCCACGAAGAAGGTGTGCCAGTTGTACCGCGTGGGTCAGGTACTTCGCTGGCGGGCGGCGCTCTTCCGACGGCTGATTGCGTGATCTTGGGCGTGGCGCGTATGAATGACGTGATTGAGACGGATTATGAAAACCGCATTATCCGTGTCCAGACCGGTCGCACCAATCTTAGCGTGACTGGCGCGGTGGAAGAGGACGGGTTCTTTTACGCGCCGGACCCTTCCAGCCAGTTGGCTTGCGCGATTGCTGGCAATATCGCCATGAACTCGGGCGGGGCGCATTGCCTGAAATATGGCGTGACCACGAACAACCTCATGGGCGTGAAAATGGTCATGATGGATGGAGAGATTGTAGATATCGGTGGGGCGTATCTGGATGCGGGCGGGCTGGATCTGCTGGGGGTTATCTGTGGCTCCGAAGGTCAGTTGGGCGTCGTTACAGAGGCAACGCTGCGGATCTTGCACAAGCCAGAAGGCGCGCGTCCCGTGCTCATGGGATTTGACGATAATGAGGTGGCAGGCGCTTGCGTGTCTGACATCATCAAGGCTGGCGTTTTGCCTGTGGCGATCGAATTCATGGATCGCCCCTGTATCGAAGCAACCGAGGCCTTCGCCCATGCCGGTTATCCAATGTGCGAGGCGTTGCTGATCGTCGAGGTCGAGGGTTCAGACGCCGAGATTGATCACCAGTTAGGGCTGATCATGGATATCGCACGACGTCACAACCCCGTCGAACTGCGCCAAAGCAAATCCGCCGAAGAAAGCGCTGCAATCTGGTTGGGCCGTAAAAGCGCCTTTGGCGCGATGGGCCAAATCAATGACTACATGTGTCTGGACGGGACTATACCTGTCTCCAGTCTTCCGCATGTGCTGCGCCGTATTGGTGAAATGTCCAAGGAATATGGGCTGAAGGTGGGCAATGTCTTCCACGCAGGGGATGGAAACATGCACCCGCTGATCCTGTTCGATGCAAATAAACCCGGCGACCTTGAGCTGTGTGAGGCGTTCGGCGCTGACATTCTGAAGCTTTGTGTCGAAGTGGGCGGCTGCCTGACAGGTGAACACGGCGTCGGGATCGAAAAGCGTGACCTGATGCATGTGCAATACGCCCCAGCTGACCTTGAGGCGCAGATGGCAGTGAAAGATGTGTTCGATCCGCAATGGTTGCTTAACCCTGCCAAGGTCTTTCCACTGGATGCGTCTGACGGGCGCCGCCAGATGCCAGTGGCGGCGGAGTAGAAAGTACAATCGGGAGGTCCGCCTCCCACACCCTTCGGGATAATTGAGGCCAATAGAAATATGCATACTCCTTCTACCGAGGCTGAACTGGCCGAGATTATTCGCGATGCAGATGCTCCGCTGGCAATACGTGGCGGCGGGACGCGCGGTGTTGACGTGGTTGGTGCGCCGCTAAGCACGTCAGGCCTGTCCGGGATTACCCTGTATGAACCGGGCGCCATGACCGTTGTTGCGCAGGCCGGAACGCCCGTGGCCGATATTGAGGCAGCGCTTGCCGCAGAAAACCAACGCCTCGCGTTTGAACCGATGGACCACCGGACTCTGTTAGGCAGTAAGGGAGAGCCGACGATTGGCGGCGTCATGGCGGCAAACGTAAGCGGCCCGCGGCGTATCTCTGTCGGAGCTGCGCGGGATTTCCTGCTTGGGGTTCGCTATGTCGACGGCATCGGCAGCGTTGTGAAAAACGGTGGCCGTGTGATGAAGAACGTCACCGGTTATGATCTGGTAAAGCTCATGTCGGGGGCGCATGGAACGTTGGGCGTTCTGAGCGAGGTCTCGTTCAAGGTGCTGCCGTGCCCCGAAACACAGGCGACGTTGGTGCTGCATGGTCTTGATGATGCGGCTGCGGTGGCGGCCTTAGCCAAGGCGCTGGGCAGCCCGTTCGAGGTGTCTGCAGCTGCGCATGATCCGGCTCAGGGGCAGACGCTGCTGCGGGTAGAGGGTTTTGAAGACTCCGTCCGCTACAGGATTGACGCGCTTCAGAAGCTGCTAGGCGGTGAAAGCACGGTGGAGCAAGACAGCGCCGCCCGCTGGGCCGCATGGCGTGATGTAGACGGCTTTGCAGATGCGGATGAAGATATTTGGCGGGTCTCGTGCAAGCCATCAGATGCACCTGCCTTGGCCGCCAAATCCGGTGCGACGGCGGCACGGTATGATTGGGCTGGTGGCCTGATCTGGCTGCGTGCTCCTGCTGGTCATGCCGTGCGCGCGGCCCTGGGGGACTATGACGGTCATGCCACGTTAATCCGTGGTCAGGGACAGCCGAGGTTTGAGCCCGAAGCCCCTGGTGTCGCCCGGATTACTGCGGGCTTGCGCACCCGTTTCGACCCGCGTTGTATTCTGAATAAGGGGTTGATGGGATGAGCTTTCTAATTCTGTTCTTGATTGTTTTTGTTGGGGGACCGCTGGCTTTTCGTGCTTTGACGCGGGGCGGGGCATCTCAGGCGGCATTCAGGCGACTGGCGTTTTTTACAGCGGTCTGCGCGGCGACCGGCCTGACGCTGCGCTATGGTTTTGCCGATCTTTGGGGCCGCAATCTGCTGATGACGGGTGCAGGCGTCGCGTTTATCTGGGGCGGTTGGATCGGCGTGCTGGCCTATGGCACTCAAGCTGTGCGGCGGATGGAGCCGAGCATCCACATGCGGCGCTGGACTGCTGTGTTGGGCTCGGTGGGAACAACAGTACCGTGGTTCGGTCTGGCCAGTGCCAGCCTGCTTGTCGGTTAAGGGGACAACATGCAGACGACATTTACCGACGACCAGCTTAAGGATCCCGGCACCAGCCGCGCGAACGAGATTTTGCGCGCCTGTGTTCACTGTGGCTTCTGCACGGCGACCTGCCCGACCTATCAGGTCCTTGGAGATGAGCTCGACAGTCCGCGAGGGCGTATCTATCTCATTAAGGACATGCTTGAGAACGAGCGTGTGCCTGACGCGAAGACGGTCAAACACATTGACCGTTGCCTAAGCTGTCTGGCTTGTATGACGACATGCCCTTCTGGCGTGCACTATATGCACCTTGTGGATCACGCGCGCGACTATATTGAGCAGCGCTATAAGCGCCCGTTTAGCGATCGTGCTTTGCGATGGGTTCTCGCGCGTATTTTGCCTTATCCAACGCGATTCCGGTTGGCCCTGCTAGGGGCCAAGATCGGGCGACCTTTTGCGCGCTTTATGCCGGATGCCCGTCTGCGCGCCATGTTGGAAATGGCGCCCAAGCATATCCCACCTGTCAGCCGGAACGACGATCCCCAGACATTCGCACCTGCGGTCCCCAAGCGGATGCGAGTCGCGCTGATGACCGGTTGTGCGCAAAAGGCCCTGAACACGGATATCAACGATGCCACCATTCGTCTGCTCACTCGGTTAGGCGCAGAAGTTGTTGTGGCCGAAGGCGCCGGCTGTTGTGGAGCGTTGACGCATCACATGGGAAAAACCAGTGAAAGCCACGCAACCGCAGCCAAGAATATCCGAGCATGGACGCGCGAGATGGATACGGGCGGGCTTGATGCGATTGTGATCAATACCTCCGGCTGCGGCACTACCGTCAAGGATTATGGTCACATGTTTCGCAACGATCCGTTGGCGGCAGATGCCGCGCGGGTTGCCGGAATTGCGCGCGATGTTTCCGAAGTCCTGATGGAGTTGACCGCCACAGATGCCGAAGGTCAGGATTGGCAACCAGCCCGTGAATGGATCGCGGGGACAGACGCCAACCCGCGCAAAGAAATCCCCGCTCAGGGGATGGTGGTAGCCTATCATGCGGCCTGTTCCTTGCAGCATGGCCAGCAGATTAAAACGCATCCCAAAACGCTGCTCAAGAAGGCCGGATTTACCATCGTAGAGCCTTCGGATCCGCATCTTTGCTGTGGCTCGGCCGGTACTTACAATTTGATGCAGCCAGAGATTTCCGCCCAGCTAAAAGAGCGCAAAGTCAGAACGTTAGAGGCTAAGAACCCTGATGTGATCGCTGCAGGCAATATCGGCTGCATGATGCAGATAGGCTCGGCATCAAATGTGCCGATTGTTCATTCGGTTGAACTGCTGGATTGGGCGTGGGGCGGACCAAAACCGCCAGCGCTTAGTGGTGACATTACAAAAAAAGACAATATCCCGCGCTTGCGTTGACAGCTTTGCCCCAATTCTGCCTTATCTGATCGGTAATCAGTGAGGGTTGCGTCATTTATCGGGGGATATGGATTTGCACCGCTTGATCGCTATGGTGGTTTTTGGATTGCTGCTCACCTCCGGTGCTGTGGCCCAAGACTCGCGTCTCAAGCGCCTTGATAACGGTGATGACGCCAAAGCATGGGAAGCCGTGGGTCGTCTGGATATCGACGGCAAAGGCTTCTGTACTGGTACATTGATCGCGCCCAAGCTGGTGCTGACGGCCGCCCATTGCATGTATAACAGCGATACCGGCGAACGCATTGATGGCGGGCGTATCGAATTTTTGGCGGGTTGGCGTAATGGTCGCGCAGATGCCTACCGTGACGTAGCCCGTGTGGTTGTGCATCCCGATTATGTGTACACCGAAACCCTCTCTTCCGAACGTGTCCGAAATGATTTGGCTCTGCTGGAACTTGAGCAACCTATCCGCAATGCTTCAATCAAGCCCTTCAAAACGGCCGCCCGTCCGCGGACAGGGGATAGCGTTGGCGTGGTTAGCTACGCTTTTGACCGCTCAGAGGCACCTTCTTTGCAAGAAGTCTGCGAGGTTCTTGCGCGGCAGGATGGGGTCTTGGTCACTTCTTGCTCGGTCGATTTCGGCTCCAGTGGTGCGCCGATTTTCATCGTCGAGGGCGGGGAGGCGCATATCGTTTCCGTTGTGTCTGCAAAGGCCGAAGTGCACGGTGAGGATGTCTCCCTAGGGACTGCGCTGGGCCAGCCTTTGGCCGAACTGCGGGCCGAATTGGTTGCGGGCCGTGCTGTCTATCTGGGCTCCAAACCCGGCGAGCGGCGCATTCGCGTCGGCGACGACAAGACGAACTCCGGCGCGAAATTTGTGCGCCCGTAAGCGGTTCGCTGCCTCTTGAAACCTCGAAAGCCAGTTCCCACATTTGAATGGTCAGGATGCCTATAGAGGGTTCTGGCACCTACAAATGCGGGTCTGTCCAATGGTGGAAGGCCCGGTAAGACAATCGCTCACTTATGAGGATGAACACATGCGTAATTATGATTTTGCACCGCTTTACCGTTCCACTGTCGGGTTTGACCAGATCGCTAACCTGATGGACCGTGTGCTGACCGCCGAGACAAGCCAGCCCAGCTATCCGCCTTACAACATCGAAAAGCTCGAGGATGACGCCTACCGCATTTCCATCGCGGTTGCGGGCTTTTCCGAAGCTGATCTGAGCGTTGAGGTGCGTGAGAAGTCGCTGATCGTCTCCGCGCGCAAAGCGGATGACGACGAGGGCAAATCCTATCTTCATCGCGGTATCGCCACCCGCGCGTTCGAGCGCCGCTTCCATCTGGCCGACCATGTTGTTGTGACCGGGGCGACCCACGCTGACGGCATGCTTCACATCGAGCTGGAGCGACAGGTGCCTGACGCCCTGAAGCCACGCCAGATCCAGATTGCGTCGAATCCGCGTGCGATCGGGAAGGATGTCGTGGACGCAGCTGCCGTCAACTAAGCAGTCTGCCATCTGACAAGACAAGGTCCGGCGTGCTCATCGCGTCGGACCTTTTTTGTGCTCTTTGACATGCATCTTAATGCGAGAACTCTTTCTGGAGCAATTTGTCATGCGGGATTAAACCGTTTTTTGGCATGTGGTATCCGCCCGCACTTCTCGAAACCGGGAAGGCAAGCAACCCGCCCTAAAACACTCGCTCACCGTCGCTCCACGTTTGTTTGAGAACCGGCGTGCCTTCGAGTGTCATGAACCTGACCAAATCTGCGCGCTGGCCCTCGTGCAAGGTGCCGCGATCCGTCAGGCCCACTGCCTTGGCCGGCTGCGACGTCACGGTTGCCATGCCGCGCGGCAGGTCATTCCACAGCTCACCCAGTTGAACGGCGGCCATTAACAGCCCTGACGGGACATAGTCGGACGACAGGATATCCAGCCGGTCGAGGCCGGCCAGTTCAGCAGCAGCCACATTCCCCGAATGGGAGCCGCCACGAATTAGGTTCGGGGCACCCATAATCGTCGCGATACCGTGAGCATGGCAGGCATCGGCGGCGGCCACCGTGGTTGGAAATTCGGCTAGCGTGACACCATAAGCCTGACTGGTTGCAACCTGCTCTGCGGTGGTGTCGTCATGGCTGGCTAAAGCCGCGCCCAGATGTTTTGCCGCCACGACAGTTGCCGCCTCGTGACTGCTGCCGAACTTGGCCTGAAGCCCATAGAGGAAATCGACGTAATCAAGGTACTCTTGATCGCCGAACGTATATTTGCCCCGCACGTACGTTTCGAATTTGGACAGATCTGCGAACTGCCTCTGTCCCGGCGTGTGGTCCATCATCGAAACGATGCCAATCCGGTCTTCGGGCGTGAACTCTGCAAGCTCGTCGGTCAAGGTTTCGGAACAAATTTCGGCACGTAAGTGAATGTGGTGGCTGATCCGCAGCAGACCCGCAGAGCGCATTCCGAGGATTTCATCGGCCATGCGCCGTGCATATTTTCCGTAACGTTTGCTTGAACCCGAGACGATGGAGCCGACCCTGATCGCATCAAAAACGGTTGTAATGCCGGTGCCTGCAAGTTCACGGTCATGGGCCAGAATGGCGGCGCGATAGGGCCAGTCCACCTTCGGACGCGGAGACAGGTGACGCTCCAGATTGTCGGTATGTAATTCCACCAAACCGGGCGCAAGATAGTCGCCACCCAGATCAATAGCGCCCTTGGGCACGTTGCGGCCTTGATCAACGGCAGCAATCACGCCGTCCTTGACGACCAGCGTCCCACGCACGACTTCGTCGTTCAGGATCAGGCTGGCGTTGGCGAAAATAGTCTGTTCTGTCATATCAGTGTCACGCAAGTTTGGCAGAGTGGACGCTCTGCGAAGGAAAACAAATGTTTGAACGTTATGCTATCTTTTTTACCCCAAACGGTGCTTTGGCGGATTTCGGTGCCGCTTGGCTTGGTTGGGACAATGAGAGCGGCTGTCTGGTCCCACACCCCGACGTCATCGGTGTGGATGTGGCTAAGGTTACGCGGACGCCGCGTAAATACGGCTTCCATGGTACGTTGAAAGCGCCGTTTCACCTCGATCAAGACATCGAGCAATCTCAACTGGAAAGCGCTGTGGCTGCTTTTGCGATGTGCCATCAGGCGTTCACAATCGGAGAGTTGGAGCTGCGGCATGACAACGGTTTTGTCGCCCTGCGCCCTGCCAAGCAGCCACTCGGGTTGCGCGAATTCGCTGCGGCAACGGTAAGGGAGTTCGATCTTTACCGCGCCCCGCTGAGCGATGACGACATCGCGCGCCGTCGGAAATCGCGGCTGAGCGCGCGGCAGGACCAGCAGATGCTTGACTGGGGCTACCCCTTTATTTTTGACGATTTTCACTTTCACCTGACCCTTACCGGTCGTGTGCCGACGGACCAAGCGGCAGAAATCATTTCCGCGCTGAAGCCGCGCCTCTCCGCGATTGTTCCTGCGCCCTTCATGATTGATGGAATAACGCTGGTAGGGCAGGATCAAAACGGCATGTTTCACCAAATCCACCGTCACACCCTCACCGGATAAAGGCGGGCCAGAATTGCCTGCACTGTCTGCGTAAGGGGGCCGCTGTTGTCGATGGTAAAGGCTGTGATGCCGTTAGGCACGGGCGTTGCGGCGCGTTCTAGCCGGTGTTCGATCTGCTGTGCTGTCTCTCGCCCACGGGCAGCAAGACGCGCGGCCAAAATATCGTGGTTCGCTGTTAGATTAATCACCTCTAAGCGCGCAAATCGATCCATTGCACGGGTCAAAACCGAACGGGAGAGGTTCGCCAGAATGTCCCTGCCGTCCTGCAATTGTGACTCTACCGTGGCCGGAATCCCATAATGCAATCCATGCGCAGTCCAGCTGAGAGCAAATTCTTCTGCGGTACTGCGCACGTGAAATTCTTCTTCGGTGATGCCTTCAAATGTTTCCCCGCCTAAGGCGCTGGGTCGCGTGATCACGCGGCGCGCCAGAACGATCCGTGGATCGGCAGCGGCCAAGGCCTCCATGACGCTGTCTTTGCCAACACCTGACGGGCCGACCACAGCAATGAAGCGTCCGCTCATGCGGCCAACCCCGGCGTGAAGCCTGTCACGTCCAACTGCCGGTCGCAGATTTCGTCCCGTGCTGCGTGGTCGTGGAAGATTCCAATGATCGCAGCGCCGCGGGCCTTTGCTTCGCTGATCATGGCAAGCACGGTCGCGCGATTGGTGGGGTCAAGGCTGGCTGTGGGTTCGTCCAACAGTAATGCGGGATAAGGATAGGCAAACCCGCGCGCGATGTTCACACGTTGTTGTTCGCCGCCCGAGAACGTCGTCGGGCTGAGCGACCAAAGCCGTTCGGGAATGTTAAGCCGCGCAAGCAGGGTTTGCGCCTTGGCGGTTGCCTCTGCCTGCGCGGTTCCGGTGGCTAACAGTGGCTCTGCCACCACATCAAGGGTGGAGACGCGCGGCACCACGCGCAAGAATTGGCTGACGTAGCCGAGTGTGTAACGGCGTAGCTGTATGATCTCGCGCGGGGCGGCTGTCGCCACGTCTATGTCGCCAATCATGATCCGCCCAGAGGCTGTCAGGTAGTTGCCGTAAATCATCCGCATCAGGGTCGATTTTCCCGCACCTGACGCCCCCACCAGCGCAACGCATTCACCCGCAGCGACCCGCAAGGAGGCCCCCTGCATCACCGGAATTTCTGCCGCACCCTGATTGTGGAGTGTAAAGGACTTGGACACATTTTCGATCTTTATCATGGCGTCACACCTGCAAAACGGAGGAAACAAGGAGTTGGGTATAGGCGTGCTGCGGATCGTCCAGCACCTGATCGGTCAGACCGGTTTCAATCACATGCCCGTCTTTCATCACCATCAGCCGGTCGGCAAGCAGGCGCACAACGGCCAGATCATGGGTCACGATGATTGCGCTCAGGTTCATCTCCCGGACAAGGCCGCGCAGCAGATCCAGCAGGCGCGCCTGCACGGATACATCAAGGCCGCCGGTTGGCTCATCCATGAACACCAGCCGTGGCCCTGTCACCAGATTGCGCGCGATTTGCAGACGTTGCTGCATCCCGCCAGAGAAGGCTGTGGGCCGGTCGTCGATCCGGTCTTCGGTGATTTCGACCCGCCCCAGCCAGTCAATCGCCGACGCGCGAATATCACCGTAGTGCCGCGCGTTCACAGCCATCAGCCGTTCACCCACATTGCCGCCAGCGCTGACATTCATGCGTAGACCATCGCGGGCATGTTGGTGCACAAACGCCCAGTCCGTACGGCCCAGCATCCGCCGTTCAGGCTCGCTCATTGTGACTGTATCGCGCAGTCCGTCGGCGCGGGTGTCAAAGCGAACCGCGCCGTGATCCGGCGTCAGATGGCCAGCCAGGCAATTCAGCAGCGTGGACTTTCCCGATCCGCTTTCGCCCACGATCCCCATGACTTCACCGGGGTAAAGGTCAAACGACACATCGGTACAGCCGATCCGCGCACCGTAATGCTTCGCGATATTCTCGACCTGTAAAAGAGGGGTCATGCCGCATCCTCCGCCAAGGGGGCGCCCTGCGCGCCGACATGGCCCTGCTTGCGGCGCGTGCTGCAATAATCGGTGTCAGAGCACATAAACATGCGTCCGCCGGCATCATCCATAATCAGTTCGTCCAAATAACTGTCATCCGCACCGCACAGATCACAGGCGTGATCCGCTTTGGTCGGCTGGAACGGATAGTCCTCAAAATCAAGGCTGACGACCTGAGTGTAGGGCGGGATCGCATAGATGCGCTGTTCACGCCCGGCGCCGAACAGTTGAATGCCCGCCATTTCCAGCTTGGGGTTGTCGAACTTGGGGATCGGGGAAGGGTCCATCACATAGCGCCCCTCAACCTTCACCGGATAGGCATAGGCCGTAGCGATATCACCGTGCTGGCTGATGTCTTCGTATAGCTTCACGTGCATCAGGCCATATTCCTCAAGGCTGTGCATCTTGCGCGTCTCGACTTCGGAAGGCTCAAGAAAGCGCAGCGGTTCGGGGATCGGCACCTGGTAGACCAAAATTTGATCGCATCTCAGGTCTTGCTCGGGGATGCGGTGGCGGGTCTGGATGACGCTGGCCTCGGTGGTTGCTTCGGTCACGGCGACACCGGCCGTCGTTTCGAAAAAGCGCCTGATAGAGACCGCATTGGTGGTGTCATCCGCTCCTTGGTCAATCACCTTGAACGTATCGTCCGGCGTCAGCACGGCGGCAGATACCTGTACCCCACCTGTGCCCCACCCGTAAGGCATCGGCATTTCGCGGCTGGCAAAAGGTACCTGATAACCGGGGATCGCAAGGCCTTTGAGGATCGCGCGGCGGATCATCCGTTTGGTCTGCTCGTCCAGATAAGCGAAGTTATACGCGCTCATAGCGTGGCCCCCTCTTTGGTTTTCTCAGGTGCTTGCGCCTCGCGGCGCAGCTTGCGGATCAGCTCTAACTCTGACTGGAAATCGACGTAGTGGGGCAGTTTGATATGCTCCAGAAACCCCGTCGCCTGAATGTTGTCGGAATGGTAGAGGACGAATTCCTCGTCTTGCGCAGGTGCGCCCAAGTCGTCTTCGCCCAGCTCTTTCCAACGCAGGGCGCGGTCCACCAAAGCCATCGAGATCGCCTTGCGTTCGGTCATGCCAAAGACCAAACCATAGCCGCGCGTGAATTGCGGCGGCTCTGTTTTTGAGCCTTTGAACTGGTTGACGGTCTCGCATTCGGTGATTGTGATTTCCCCGATGTCGATGGCAAAACCAAGTTCGGGGATATCCATCTCAACGGCGACCGTACCGATCCGCAGCTCTGCCACAAAGGCGTGGTTGCGCGCATATCCGCGTTGGGTCGAATACGCCATGCCCAGGATGAACCCCTCATCGGCCCGCGTGAGCGATTGCAAACGCAAGGCGCGACTGGCCGGAAGCTCAAGCGGCGTTCGGGTCAGGTCGGGGGGTGTTTGGTCGCCCACAGGTTCGCTTTGGATCAGGTTTTCGCGATCAAGAAAGGACATGATGTGCGGTGTTGCCGTTTGGCTAGGTTCGGCGCGCTGCGCTTCGGTCGCTTCACCATCGGCAGCAAGTTTGAAATCCAGCAGGCGGTGTGTGTAATCGAACGTCGGCCCCAGAACCTGCCCGCCGGGCGCATCCTTGAACGTGGCAGAGACGCGCCGGTCACAGGCCATGTTCTCAGTTTCAATTGGCGCCGATCCACCGAAGCGGGGCAGGGTGGTGCGGTAAGCGCGGATCAGGAAGATCGCCTCGATCAGATCGCCGCGTGATTGCTTGATTGCGAGCGCGGCAAGGTCCGGATCATACAGCGATCCTTCGGCCATGACGCGATTGACGGCCAGCGCCATTTGTTCGCGGATCTGCGCCACGCTCAGCTCTGGCACGGCGGGATCGCCGCGGCGCTCTTCAGCCAGCCATGCGTGCGCGTTGTCGATGGCGCGTTCACCACCCTTTACAGCGACATACATCAGGACACCTTTGTGCTTCGGGGCAGCGCGGCAAGGCGCGCGCCACTGGTGAAAATGAAATCAAGCCCGAGCGGGAACAGACGCGCATTATCCTGAAAGGCCTGCGCCTCCGGTAGAGAAAGCGCCGCCTGATCCTTGATCCCCGGTCCGCGCAGAACTGCGCCTGCATCGGTCAGCTCATCCGTTTCGACAATCAACGTGGCAGAGCGGTCAGGATATTCCGCCGTGCCGCGCGAGAAATCGGGCACGGGCAGAGTATCCCAAGTGCCCAGCGCGAACACCGCGTCCTGCGCTGCCGCAAAGGGCGCGCCGGTGTGAAAGGTGATCCATTCACGCACGGTCTCGGTGTTATGACTGGAGGCTAAATAGACCGGCGTTTCTGGATCACACAGCGTCAGAAGAACCACTCCTGCCGCGATCGAAAGGGGGGCGGGGGGCTGCGCGCCGGTTACATCAAGAATATCACCCGGACGTGCCATTGCCGTCATCACCGCGCGAAAGGCGTGGGCGGCATCAATGGGCTTGTCTGCAAAGCCACCTTCAAGGATATGCGCCTGCATCAATCTTCCCCCCGCACCATTGTAAAGAAATCAACTTTGGTCGCTGCCGCTTTGGCCGCGCGTCCTTCTTTGCGCGCAGCTGCGGCTGCACGCAGAGGTGCCAGCATCCCCGCTTCCACAGCTTCTGCCGCACCGGTTTGCAGCAACGCATCAGCAAGGGCTGCGTGCAGCGCGTGGTCTTTGCATCGCCCTTGCACATAGCCATGGCCAACCGTGCCATCGGCCAACTTCACCGACGCACGGGTGACTGTCATCTCACCAAGGTTGAACGCGGCACCCACTGCGCCTGCACGCCCGCGCACCATGACGCCGCCAATTTCCGGCGCGCGCAGTATGCTGTGTTCCGGCTTGATCGGCAGTGCCGCCCAAAGCCGTGCTACCTCATCCGCAGGGGATTTTGCCAACAGACCCAGCCAGTCTTTGCGTGCTGCGTTCGGATCGCTCATCATATTCATCTAGACACCTTTCGGAGTTGTCTATACAACTAGACAAATCATAACGGTGACGCAGCCTGCTGCCAATCCCCCGAAGTATGAAGATTTAGTGACATGACTCCCCGCACGCCCATCTGGAAGGCAATCGCCTCTTCTATTCGACATGACATCGCCGAAGGAATTTACGGCGCTGGTGACAAACTGCCTACGGAAGCCTCCTTGGCCCAACGCTTTGGCGTGAACCGTCACACGGTGCGCCACGCTCTTGCAGAACTGGCAGAGGAAGGCATTGTCCATTCCCGCAGAGGGGCAGGCGTCTTTGTCACCACAACGCCGACGGACTATCCGATCGGGCGGCGCGTTCGATTCCACCAGAACCTGCGCGCGGCGGGGCGTTCTCCGGCGAAAAAGGTGCTGTTGCTGGAAACGCGCACGGCCTCTAGCACAGAGGTGGATTCGCTGCGGTTGACAGGGGGCGCGCAGGTGCATGTCTATGAGGGGCTCTCACTTGCCGAAGGTCGCCCGATTGCGCTGTTCCGCAGCGCATTTCCCGCGACACGCTGCCCGGATATTCTTGAGCATCTGGGCGAAGACCATTCGGTTACTTCGGCGTTGGCCAAGTGCGGCATTCACGATTACATCCGCGCCTCGACACGGGTGAACGCAAAGCTGGCTACCGCTACCCAGGCCCTGCATCTGCAAATAACCGAGCACGCGCCGATCCTGCGCACGATCGGCATCAACGTCGATTCCGACGGCACCCCGATCGAATTTGGCCGCACGTGGTTTGCAGGCGATAAAGTGACGCTTACCCTGTCCGATGAATAGGGCTTCACAAAGCTGATACAGAAGGTTGCTATGGTTCACCCAAACACAACGGGTTGAGCAGAGCCATGTATTTCGTCGAAGACCTGCGCCTGTCCGGAGGGCAGATTCTGCGCGGTGATACCTTGGTCCAGGATGATCTTGCGATCCTAGACGGACGCCTCGCGTCAGCTGGAACATTGGCGCATCTCCCGCGTGTCGACCTTTCGGGCTACCTGATCTTGCCTGGCATTATCGACCTGCACGGTGACGCGTTCGAGCGGCATCTTGCGCCGCGCCCCAGCGCGCACTTTCCGACCGATATCGCGCTTCGGTCTGTGGACCGTGACGCGGCGGCGAACGGAGTGACAACTGCGTGGATGGCGCAAAGCTGGTCATGGGAAGGGGGCAATCGCGGCCCCGACTTTGCAGAAGTTTTCATGGAGGCGGTTGCCGACTACCGCCAGATTGCCCTGACCGATTTGCGCATCCAATTGCGCTGTGAGACGCACACCGTGGACACCGAAGCCCGGCTTGTTGCGGCCATCGCGCGACACGGCATCGACTATGTGATTTTCAACGACCACATCAGCGAAGCCCGTAGCATGGTGACAACCGATCCTGACGGCTTGGCCTTCTGGGCGAAGAACGCGGGGCGCAATTTGGCCGGACACGTGCAACTGGTCAAAGAGACACAAAAATTGTCATCCCGCGTGCCACGCTATCTGTGCAACCTGGCCGCAGCTTTTGACAAGATGGGGGTCACCTATGGCAGTCATGACGATCCCGATGCTGCGACGCGTGACTACTTTAGCATGATCGGCGCGCGGGTATGCGAATTTCCTACGCGCTATCCGCCGGCCAAAGTGGCGAAAGTGAATGGCGATCCCGTCTTGATGGGCGCGCCTAATGTGGTGCGGCGCGGCTCTCAATCCGGCAACATCGCAGCCGTTGAGTTGATCCGGCGCGGACTTTGCGATGCGTTGGTGTCTGACTACCACTACCCGTCGCTCGCACGTGCAGCCTTTGCGCTGGCGGATGAGGGTATTCTTGGGTTCGGGCCAGCTTGGCAGATGATCTCAACGAACCCCGCACGCATCATGGGATTGTCTGACCGCGGTGTGATTGCCGACGGATACCGCGCCGATCTGGTCATTGTTGATAGGATAACGCGTCAGATAGAGGGGACGCTCGCCAACGGACGCTGGTCACACCTGTGTGGCGCGTTGGCGCAACGGATCAGCAAAATGCCCCCGCAAATTCCACATGCAGCGGAATAGCTATTCGTAGCGCTCAAGAAAGGCTTCGGCACCCAAGGCGCGGAAATCCTCCAGCGCGGCGCGCAGGCGCGAATGGGGCCAATCCCACCACGCCAATGCCATAAGCCGCTCGGCAACATCAGGGGTAAACCGCGCCCTGAGCGGCACAGCCGGAATGCCTGCGACAATCATGTAGGGAGCCACATCCTTGGTTACGATAGCGCCGCCAGCCACCACGGCGCCATGTCCTATGGTTACCTCGGGCCGCACCTGCGCGCCGTGTCCCAGCCATGTGTCATGACCGATCGTGGTGCGCCGGGTTTTGCGGTGTGCGAACCAGTCTTCGTCATTAGATGCATCGTCAAAATAGTCGCCCGACCGATAGTGAAAGTGATGCAAACTGGCCTTTTCCAACGGATGATCTGTGGCGCCGATCCGGACGTAGGCTGCGATATTGGCGAATTTGCCCACGGTGGTGTTGGCAATGTCGGCAAAGCGGTCGCAATAGGAATAGTCGCCCATGTGGCTGTGGGCCAAACGGCTACCGCGCCCAATTTCGACGTATCTGCCAAAGCTCGCATCTGTGATCTCGCAATCGGGGTGCAAAAAGGGTTTGTCTTCGGTCAGCCGCGCCATCAATGTCCGCCTCCGTCGCCTTTGATAAGTTTGCGTCGCAGCCAGCCTGACAGCGTGTCCATCGACATCACCAGCAGGATAATCAGCACGATGTAATAGCTCACTTCTTCCCAATCCTTCTGCGTTGCAATCGCCTGCGTCAACAACAGCCCGATGCCGCCACCAGTGATAGCGCCAATGATCGTGGCCGAGCGGGTGTTTGATTCCAGATAATAGAGGATCTGGCTCAGCAGTACCGGAGTGATCTGCGGGATTACGCCAAAGCGGTAGCGTTGCAGCGGCTTGGCGCCGGTGGAGGCGATGCCTTCGATCTGTTTCTCATCGACGTTTTCCAGCGCTTCCGAGAACATCTTGCCGAATGATCCGGTGTCGGTCAGCAGGATCGCGAGGGCCCCCGTCAGCGGCCCTGGTCCGAACGCGCGGCTTAGCACAATCGTCCAGATCAGCCCGTCCACGCCGCGCAAAAAGTCAAACACCCGCCGTGCGGCAAAGCGCAGAACACCCAAAGGAGTGAAATTCCGCGCCGCAAGAAAGGCCAGCGGTAGCGCGATGATTGCGGCCCCAAAGGTACCCAAGAACGCCATTAGCAATGTCTCGAACAATGCCCAGAATACATCACCATGCCGCCACATCTTGTTGGACCAGAAACCATCAACAATCGCGGCGGCCTCACCAGAAAACGCTTTCGAGACAAGCTGCCCCGCACCCATTCCGTAATAGGGGCTGTCGAGCGTGAAAAAGAACAGCTCCCAGCCGTAATCGTATTTGAACACTTCGGCGCGGGCGCGGGTCACTGTCAGGCGCCCTGAATCCGTCGCGATCATCACGCGGTTCTTCGAGGCATTGATGTATTCGGGCAGCTCACCCTGCGGGAAGACGGCATTCACCCCACTTCCATCAGGCCGCGCTGTCACGGTGCCGTATCCGGGGATGTCATAGCGCACTTCCGGCCCCAGCGTGACCACATGACCGTCGCCCAGATCAACTGTGGTGAGGTCTCCGCTCTGGCTCACCCAGCTGGGCATCATGCCGTCGGGATACTGCGCCTTGCGCTCCCCTTCGATTGCGATGGCAACAGCGCCGTTGCGGTTATCCTGCGCCACGTGCGTCTTGTAGCTATAGGTGTCGGACACCAGCGTGCGGGCGTTGTTCACGTTGATCCGTTCGCTCAGTCCGGCCATGTCGAAGGACACGAAGATATAGGCGAAATAGGCGCAGATGATGACGGGCACTGCAAAGGCTGTCAGCTTCTTGCGGCTAAACTGCATCGCGGTCTGCGCGTGTAGGGTTGCGGTGTTCATAGTGTGACCTCCGCGCTGGGCATGCCGTGGGTCAGGCGATTACGCAGGATGCTCGACAGCTGATCAACGATAACGATTGTAAGAAAAAGCAGAATAAAGATCGCTGCGGCTTCGTCGTACTTTCCGACGCCCCAGCTCATGGTGTTGCGCAGGTCGTAGCCGATGCCACCTGCGCCAACAAAACCAAGGATTGCGGATGCGCGGATGTTAATTTCGAACCGCAGCAGCGCATAGCTAAGATAGTTTGGCGCGACTTGTGGCACGACGCCCAGCCACATTCGCTGGGTCCAGTTTGCCCCGACCGAGGCCAACCCCTCGACAGGTTTCAGCGAGGCGTTCTCGTTCACCTCCGAGAATAGCTTGCCCAAAGCGCCCACGGTGTGCAGCGCAATCGCGATCATCGCAGGCACAGGGCCTCCGCCCAGCATGAAGATCAAGACCAGCGCGATCACGATCTCGGGCAGGGCGCGGAAGACATCAAGGATACGCCGCAAGGGACCGACAAGCCATGGCACAGGTGCCAGCCCGCGTGTCACCAGCAGCGACATCAAAAGCCCAAGCACTGCACCTAACAAGGTTGAGGCAGCAGCGATGTTGATCGTCTCGACCAACGACGGCAGGTATTTGATAAGATACCCCGGCATCAGATGCGCACGTTCTACCGCTTCGCTGATCAGCGCGGCAGGAAAGTCGAACACGTTGCCCAGCCCGTCCCAGAACCCGCCAGCGTTGCGGCTGTCTGCCGTCACAAAACCCGCACCAAGAAGCGCTAGAAACAACACCAGCATGATAAAATTCATCAGCCGCTTGGCTTTGATCTGCGCCAGATAAGCTTGGCCAAGCTCGGCCGCCTCATTGTGCGTCGTCACCTTGTTCACCATGATCCACCCTAAAACCAAATTGCTGGCCCCGGACAAACCGGAGCCAGCAGATTGTGCTGAAATAGTTTCGCTTAATTTGATTTTGCCAGACGCGCCGCGACGATTGAGTCGTAGGCCTCATGCGTGATCGGATCAAAGCCAAGCACCTCACCACCGGCGATGGCAGATGCGCACTCGGGGTCTGTTTCGCCCATCGTGTCGATGATAGCAGTCACCTTGGCGCGAACATCGTCGGGCAGCGCGTTGCGCAGAACCACAGGCTCGCCCGGGATCAGTTTGGAACGCCAGATTTCCACCAGATCATTCATGTCGACCAGACCGGCATCAACCGCTTTGCGCAACGCGCCAAAGGTGTAGCCATCTTCCCAGTTGCCCTGACCGTCTGTCCAAGTGACGCCAGCGGCCACGTCGCCGTTGTTCACTGCAACGATTGTCTGCTCGTGGCCGCCAGTGAATTTCACTTCACCAAAATACGCGCCGCTTTCCATGCTCGCACCCGTTACTGTCGGGATCTCGATGGACGGAATCAAATAGCCGGAGGTGGAGTTGGGATCACCAAAACCAAACACTTTGCCCTTCAGGTCTGCCAGTGAAGTCACACCACTGTCATTGCGCGCAAACCCGATGGAATAGTAGCCGGTCGAGCCGTCCGCGTTGACCTTCACAAGGATCGGAGACGTCGCGTCAGGATCAGCGATATGTACCGCAGCGTAGGAAGACGGGCCCATCAGCGACAGGTCGATGGTGCCGCCCAGCAGGCCCTGGATCACGCCGTTATAATCCGCAGGTGCGAACAGCTTTGTCGGCACGCCCAGCGCATCCTCAACAGCGCTGCGCAGACATTCGTTGCTGTTCATACGGTCCTGAGCGTTCTCGCCACCCAGAATACCAATGCGGAATTCGCTGATGGCATCGGCATGGGCCGCGCCTGTCAGGGCGGTGGACATAAGGGCAGCTGCGATGATTTTTTTCATCTTGGTCTCTCTTCGGTTGATTGGCACCCCGCAAAGGGTGCGGGGAAAAACAAGCGGCTACTGGGCCGCGATAGGCGCGGCAGTAATGGTTTCGATCTCGGTGGATGTCGTCGCTTCGGAAAAGGACGCGTCCGCGCCGTAAATCTCGCGCGCGGTGTCTGTGGTCAGCTCAAAGGGCGTGCCGTCGAACACGATTTTGCCCGCGCGCATGCCGATGACGCGGTCACAATAGCGGCGCGCGGTATCAAGGGTGTGCAAGTTGGCAATGACCATGCGGCCATCTTGTTCATGAATGTCGCGCAGCGATTGCATCACGACTTGGGCGTTCATCGGGTCCAGCGAGGCGATAGGCTCATCCGCCAGAATGATCCGCGGGTCCTGCATCAGGGCGCGCGCAATCGCGACACGCTGTTGCTGGCCACCCGATAGGGCTTCGGCGCGCTTGGGCGCATGTTCAGCAATGCCGAGGCGCTCCAGAATGTCGATCGCGCGGTGGATGTCTTCGTCGGGATACAGATTGAACATCGTCGAGAACGTAGAGCGGCGGTTCAGCGTGCCATGCAACACGTTGGAGACCACATCCAGCCGTGGCACCAGATTGAACTGCTGAAAGATCATCGCGCATTGCGACTGCCACGTGCGCTTGGCGGCGCCGCGCAGGGCCGTGACGTTGGTGCCGTCAAACTGGATTTCGCCCGAAGTTGCATCCGTCAGACGATTGAGCATCCGCAGCAGCGTGGATTTACCCGCGCCGGATCGTCCAATAATCCCGATCATCATCGGCTTGTCGACGGTAAAGCTCGCGGCTTCTACAGCCGTGTTGGCACCAAATGATTTTGTGACACTTTCGAAACGCAACATATCGCGACCCCCTTGATTGGGGGTGACCTACGGTGTGGTTGCTACGGGCTTGTTTCCAATTTGAGAAGGTTTTGTAACAACACCTGTTTGGGCGGATAGCGGCGAAAATCAAACGACGTACGATCCGCACAGCGGGTGGGTGAGCGGTGCTTCGCATACGCCATGATGTGCGCAATGTCTGTTTGGACTTATTCTACGCCAATATTATCGATTAACCGAACACCCGCCAGCCACGCTGCCGCGAACAACCTCGAACTGGAGCTTGCCTCGTTCAGAAGCTTCAGCTGTTGGCTGTCTCGCAGCTCCAAATACTCAATTTCGTTGAAACCGGCAGCGATGATTTTTGCTTTGGCGGCATCAGCGATATCCGACATCAAGGCGCCATCTACCAAAGCAATCCGCATGTCCTCCATGACGTCTGCCAGTGCTGCCGCCTTGGCCCGCGCCCGGTCTGAAAGTAACAAATTACGCGAAGACATGGCCAGTCCATCCATTTCGCGGATTGTGGGGCATCCAACGACTTCGATCGGGATATCAAGATCGGCGGCCATCCGGCGCACGATCTGTAGCTGTTGGTAGTCTTTTTCGCCAAAGAAGGCCTTATCGGCAGAGGTCTGCAAGAACAGCTTTGACACGACAGTCGCCACGCCATCGAAATGCCCCGGCCGATGTGCGCCGCACAACATATCTGTCAGGCCGCCAACGGACACATTCGTGGAAAAGCCATCGGGGTACATCTGTGCGCCATCAGGCACATAAATCACATCCACACCGATGGATTCGAGCTTTCTGGCGTCATCCTGTTCGGTTCGAGGATAGTTTTCGAGATCCTCAGGGTTGTTGAATTGCTTTGGGTTCACAAAAATCGTGACGATGACACGGTCACATGTGTCACGTGCGGCACGGGCCAGTGACAAATGCCCCTGATGCAAAGCCCCCATCGTTGGCACAACCCCAATCGTTTCGCCCGCATTGCGCCATGCAGCCGTACGCGCGCGCAGACCTGCCAATGTTGGTTCAATCGGCGCTATCATTTGTTGGGTACTTCATCGGCAAAGACATGTTCCGCTGACGGAAACGACCTGTTGCGAACTTCTTCGGCGTAGCTCGCGATTGCAGCCTCTGCGGTTTCACCTAAATGGGCGTAGCGTTTCACGAATTTGGCTTTGAATGCTGTGAACAACCCTAGCATGTCGTCCACGACAAGAATTTGACCGTCACAGCCCGCACTCGCGCCGATGCCGATGGTTGGGATGTCCACCGCAGCGGTCACGTCATCAGCCAGAGTTGCCGGTACCTTTTCCAACACGACGGCAAAAGCACCCGCCTGAGTGACCGCATGTGCGTCTGCAATCAGGGCATCACGGGCGTCTCCCCGACCTTGCACCTTGTACCCCCCAAGCGTGTTTGTTGACTGTGGAGTCAGGCCGATATGGGCCATCACTGGAATGCCGCGCGCGACCAGGAATGCAATCGTCTCGGCCATGGAAACACCGCCTTCAAGCTTTACAGCTCCTGCGCCTGTCTCAGACATCAGACGTGCCGCATTTCGAAATGCCTGTTCAGGGCTTTCCTCATAGGACCCGAACGGCATATCGATGACCATCATCGCAGAGCTTAATCCACGTGCGACAGCCCGCCCGTGCAGGATCATCATCTCCATCGTGACACCCAGAGTTGATGGCAATCCGTGCAGCACCATGCCCACGCTGTCGCCCACCAGAACGAAATCACAATGAGCGTCCATCATTTGCGCCATCGGAGTCGTATATGCGGTCAGGCTGACCAGCGGAGCACCACCCTTTGCCGCGCGGATGTCATCCGCCATCAGGGCGCGTTTCTTTGCCGTAGCACTCATCAGCTGTCTCTCTGCAATTTTATAACCGGACCTGAATATCAGTGACGTCTCTTATAAGATAGATTCAATCTGTGAAAGCATGGACCGGCGGATGGCACAGCCCGCATCAAGCAGCCGTTCATTCACAAAAAGCCAAGGTCGGCTTTCTGCGCATACCAGACCGGCGCAATAGGCGGGAACCATCAAAAGAAATGCCCGCCTGAATTCCAATGGAACCGGCGGGCAATCATATTTTACGGCCAAATCAGCTTTGGCCGCGAGAAGCGGTTTAGACGCTCATGCAGATGTACTTCATCTCCAGATAGTCTTCGATCCCGTGGTGGCTGCCTTCGCGGCCCAGACCGGATTGTTTGACACCGCCAAAGGGTGCGACTTCGGTTGAGATCAGGCCGGTGTTCACACCGACGATCCCGTATTCCAGCGCTTCGGCGACTTTGTAGACGCGGCTTAGATCGTTGGCGTAGAAATAGCTCGCCAGACCAAAGATCGTGTCATTTGCCATTGCGATGACGTCATCAACAGTATCGAATTTGAACAGCGGGGCGAGGGGGCCGAATGTCTCTTCCTGCGCCACTTTCATTTTTTGCGTAACGCCGGTGATGATGGTGGGCGGAAGGAAGTTGCCGTCCATCGCGCCATTGGCGCCCAGCACAACGGTCGCACCGTGGGACACCGCGTCGTCGATATGCTCTTTGACCTTCTCGCCAGCGGCGGGGTTGATCAGCGGGCCAAGGTCCACACCGGCTTCAAAGCCGTCACCGACTTTCATCTTCTGCACGGCGGCGGTCAGCTTTTCTGCAAAAGCGTCATAGACGCCGGCCTGCACGTAGATGCGGTTCGCGCACACGCAGGTCTGGCCGTTGTTGCGGAACTTGCACAGGATCGCGCCTTCGACAGCGGCATCCAGATCGGCATCGTCGAACACGATAAACGGCGCGTTGCCGCCCAGCTCCATCGAGCATTTCATGACCTGATCGGCGGCTTGTTTCATCAGGATGCGGCCCACCTCGGTCGAACCTGTGAAGGTCAGCTTGCGCACGGCAGGGTTCTCGCAGAATTCCTTGCCAACGGCAGAGGAGGAGCTGGAAGGCACCACGTTGAACACGCCTGCGGGGATGCCTGCACGTTCAGCCAACACACCCATCACAATCGCGCTCAGCGGCGTTTCAGCGGCAGGGCGCGCGACAAACGAACAACCAGCGGCCAGCGCAGGCGCGGCTTTGCGGGTGATCATCGCATTGGGAAAGTTCCACGGCGTGATGGACGCCGCAACGCCGATGGGCTGCTTGATCACGGTGATGCGTTTGTCGCGCTGGTGGCCGGGGATCGTCTCACCGTAGATGCGCTTGGCCTGCTCGCCGAAGAATTCGATGAAGGACGCACCATAGGCGATCTCGCCCTTGGCTTCGGCCAGCGGTTTGCCCTGCTCGGCGGTCAGGATGGCGCCCAGATCGTCCTGGTTCTCCATCATCAGGTCGAACCATTTGCGCATCACGGCAGCGCGTTCCTTGCCGGTCCAGCTTGCCCATTCTTTCTGGGCGGCCTCGGCTTGTGCAATAGCGCCAGCGACCTGTGCTCGGCTCAGGTTGGCTACTTTTGCAACAATGTCACCGCGCGACGGGTTGGTCACATCGAATGTCCCATCGTCGCCGTCCACCCATTTTCCGCCAATGTAGGCACGGGTTTCCAGAAGGCTGGGGTCTTTGAGAATGGATTTAAGATCGGTGGTCGAAGCAGTCATGATGCGTTCTCCTAGAATTTCTTAGTGGCACCCAAAGCAACTCACAGTATGATTGTCCAGTTCACATTGAAAGGAACGACATGACGAAGCTGGATGATGCCTATGCTAACGCAGCTTATATCAAGGACGCTGAAGCCTATCCAGCGCATTGGGAGAAGGCGGCAAAATCCTTCCGTGACGGCCTTGGTGCGCGTGCGCAGGAAGGGGTCTCTTATGGCCCGTCAGAACGGCAGGCCTTTGATTTCTTTCAACCCGAAGGGGTTGCGCGTGGCACGATGATCTTTGTGCACGGCGGTTACTGGAAGGCCTTTGACCGCTCTATCTGGTCGCATTTGGCAACCGGTGCGCTTGCGCGCGGCTGGGCCGTTGCAATGCCAAGTTATGATTTGCGCCCCGATGTGCGCATTGCCGACATCACGCGGCAAATTGCGGCGGCTGTGACCCGTGTGGCCGACCGCACGTTCGGCCCGTTGGCGCTGGCCGGACATTCGGCAGGCGGGCATCTGGTGTGCCGAATGACTGATCCGCTGATTCTGCCCTCTGAAATTCGTGAGCGGATAAAGGCGATTGTGCCCATCTCTCCGGTGGCCGATCTGGCACCGCTGATGGACACCTCGATGAACGAGATATTGCACATCGACGCAGCCGAAGCGCAGGCGGAAAGCCCTGTGAACATGCAGCCACCGCACGGATTGGACGTGACCATCTGGGTCGGCGCGGATGAGCGCCCCGCATTTCTGGAGCAAGCCGAGCAGTTGGCTCGCGGCTGGGGCGCGCGGCGTGTCGTTGAAGAAGGCAAGCACCACTTTGATGTGATCGATGGTTTGACGGACCCCGACGGTCCGATGATCAAAGCACTTTTGGGATTGAAATAGCGATCCGCGATTCCGCGCGGATACGCTGTTCCCAAACTGTTCAGGCTTTCCTTTACGGCAGGGTTTTGCAAAACTTCGGTCAATAGTCAGGTTCAGGGGATGTAAATCGTATTTACATTCCATATATCCATACAAAGACCCATATACACGGAGTATCCAATGGCCAATCTCGACGCGCAGGTACGCGAATCCCAGGAACAGGTGGCGGAAGCTCAAAGCAAAATCGCCGAGCTTACCAGCCGGATCGAGACGGCCCGCGCCAAGCTGCAGGCAGGTGACGCAGCTGAGATGGACATCGAGAATGCCTCGCTGGAGGATGTGCACGCGCACACCGAAGTGATGAACGCCAACATCGCCGAGCTGATCATGGGGCTGGATGATGTCACCGCCGGCTTTTCGCGCGACTTTGATGAGATGCGCTCGAAAACCGGATGGGAAAGTGTCGTGGGTATCTTCTCTTCCGCCAAGGCAGACAGCATGCGGCAAGAGCGTGTGCGCTCCGCGTCGATTGACGACAAACTGCAGGATCTGATTGCCAAGTCCGACACGATTGTTCAACTTCTGGAAGGTCAGCTGGCCGTTCTGGAAGAGCAGAAAACCAAGGTTGAAACCAACCTGACCGAGACCCTGAGCGACCGGGAAATGACCGTCTCCGAGCTTGAGACCCTACGCAATGACATCGCGGGAATGGACCCTGAGATCATCAAGCTGGAAAACGCCATCGCGTCAGAGACCGATGCCGCCAAACGTACCGCACTGGAAAGCCAGCTGGCAGAGGCAAACAGCCGCTACAATGCCATGGTGCAAGAGGAGCAGGTCAAGCTGGCCAAGTCCCAGACGCTTGAGCGCTATATCGACAAGGGCAAGACGTGGGTAGACAGCCTGCAGAACCAGGCGGCCACGCAGATGGTGCTGATCAACAAGTTGCAAACAGACACCAAGCAGCGCGTGGTCCTTTATGATGCGCTCACCAAATCCCTGAAAACCGCGCAGCAGCAGGACGTCGCCCACCGCATCAACGAGATCGGCGTAAAGACGGACCAAGAAGCCCAGTCCGCCATGGCTGGCATCGGATCGGCCACCAACGCCCGCATGGCGGAGATGATGGAAAAGCACGAAGACCACATGGTGTTTGCGCGTGACGTGCTGGAGCAAAAGGCCAAAGCAGACGAGCGTTTCGCGCGGCGCTTTGCCAAGATCATCGAGAAGCATGATAGCAATGCCTACGGGAAATGAAGACAGCACCGGGACGCCTGAAGTTGCTACCACCTACCGCAGCAGGGCAATGTTTGACTGTCTCATGCTTGTTGACGGGATATTATTTCTTCCGCGACTTGTCATCGGTGCCTGTGTACGATGACTGACCCTTCCGCCGATCACTACGACCTGAAAGACACCTTCGCGAGCCGTCGGTATTTCGCGAAGTTCCAAGGTATCATGCAGCATATGCTGCGTGTGGCTGGTGTGATGGAAGCCGAGGGGCATTTGACCCGTGATGAGGTCACAATACTCGCGCGCTATGCCGTCAGCCTGACCCACACATTTCAGGCGCTTAGCTGGAAATATCTGTTGGTAGGCCGTGAAACAGGGCGCTTCTTTGGTTCCCTCACCGTGGACGGACGCGACAGCGGCTTTCCCGTCGCGGCGGAGCTGATGACGATGGCCAATGATGCGCAGAATGCGCAGGCGCATCTGTCTGCGATGCCATCGGTCGAGGCCCATAAGGACCAGATGGTCCAAGCGATCCTGAGCGACAGGTCCTTGCCTACAAAACTCCAGTTCAGTCTCTCGCAAAGGCTCTATTATGAGGAATTGCTAAAGGGCGACTTGTTTTGGGTACGCAATGATCCGCAGGCCGAATGGATCGGTGAGGATCGTGGCAGGCGCAGTTATCGCCTGCATTGGGCCACCTATGACAGTCAGGTGAACTTGCCCGTGATCTATATGATGGAGGTCGAGGATTCAGGCCGCGAGGCGTTGCCGCGTGATACCCGCCGCTGGCCGGAGGTGCAGGCGCATCTGAGCGCGCAGGCGCTGGGCGGGCTGAAGCTGGTGACCATCGCGCGTGGCTTTGACGAAGACTTCGACGATCTGCACCCTAAACGCCTGCGCCGCTTCCACCTTGGTCCGATGTACAGCCACGCCTATACCCGCCAGAACGGACCGCTGCGCGATGTGCTGGCGCAGGCGAAGGCCCCCGAAGGGCAGGACTGGGCCATGGTCTGGACCGAAGAAGAACTGCTGTCGGACCGCGTGATCGAACAGAAGGCCGGTTGGTTCTCGACCGTGGAGCGTGAGATTTTCGCGCTTGATCCCATGGGGGGGCAGATGCCTGACCTTGGCGCGACCAGCACCCAGCGCAGCATCATCCTGCCCCAACGCCCCTATCAAGTGCTCGAAGAACACAATCCGCCAGGCTTTGCCGGTGTGCGCAAGTTTGTCGTCAGCAACGCAGGCCGCGTCCTGCAGTATTAAGCGGTATGCCCGCAGATTTTGATATTTAGCCCGCTTTTTCAGGGGCATCGAAGAATTTAGAGAGGAACCATCATGAGCCAGACGTCAGACCAGATGGAATTGCGCGAGGAAGACATCGCCAAGCATATCGCGATGGCGCAGTCCCTGATCGAAGGGTTCGACCACGCGCCACGGATCGGCAAAGCGAAAGATGATGCAACGCCCGAGCGGTCCTCTGGCATCGGCACGCGGCGGCGGTTCCGCTCAACCACGCCGGGGTTGGTAACGCAGCGGCGGACGGTGACTGGCGCGGTGCAACTGATTGCGCGGGTCGAGGCGGCGGACGGCGATGATGCGCTGATGTCGCCACTGCAAGCCACCGTCCTGCATGCCCTGCGCCGCGCGATTGCGATCGCTTTGGCCGTGGCCGAGAATTTTGCGGATCACGCGGGCCTTGCCGATCTGAAGCGTTCCAATCTGGAAGGCGCGCTGCCCCCCGCCCGCAAGACCGAGTTCAGCGAACTGTTGGCCGCCGAAGCCTTGGTCACGCTGTATGTGTTCGGCAACGCCACCGCCTATCTGCTGTCCTCGCACCTCACGGAAGTGACGGTTGAGGTGGGCGATTTCGATGAGATGCTGACCGACAACGGACAGGTTGCCCTGCACGGCGCATTGTGGGAGCTGGACAGCGACATTGCCGCCCACGCCAGCGATGATGCGCGTCTGGTGGCAACCGTCTGCGCCTTTGCCGAAAGCCTGATGGAAAAGGTGGCACTGCGGGCCACCACCGCCCCACGGCTAGAGGCATTTGCTGCTGCTGCATGGCACGTTGAGGCAGATGATTTCACGGTGCGCGGGTTCTCTCCTGCGTCCAAGGCGAAATCGACGACCCTGACGATGAGCTTCAAAAAGCCCAACGAGGTCGTCGGAAACCACATCGCGAAATACCAATCCATGAAGCTGGCCAAGATGCTCATGGCCTATGATTTTGATCGGCGCCTGAACCCCTTTGCTGATCTGGGCGGGTTCATCTTTACCTTTATGGGCGATGGCGCGCCGGGCACGGGGAAGACGACGCTGATCCAGATGATGGCTGGACTGATCTCGGAATATTGCCGCAACGCGGACTATCCGTTCCGCTACCAGAACCTGAGCACGGACAACATCGACAGCTATCAGGGCAAATCGGGCCAGAACGCCAAGGCATTTATCAACAACATCATCGACCCGTCTGTCATCGGCTTTGGCACCATCGACGACATTGACCAGCTTGCGGGCAAGCGCGGGGATCGCCAGTCCTCTGCCGGTCAGCTGGAAATCACCGCCGTGCTGATGGAGAGCTTTGCTGGCGCGAACACGGTCGTACGGGGGAACTGCACCTTCGGCATGTTCTCCAACTACCCCGAAAACGTGGACGATGCCCTGCGCCAACGCGCCGGTGCGCGGTTCTTGGTGGATGGGCCGCAAACGCGGGAGGATTACGTCGATATCCTGTACCTGCTGATGGGCAAAAACCACGACATCCCGCTGGGCGATCACCAAGCGTTCGAAGCGCAAGCGATCAAAAAGGCCGTCGCCGCCAGCTTTGCAGGCCACGCCAAACCGCACGAAGCGGGACTGCTGGAGGTCTATAACGCCGTGCAATCCAAGATCGGCGCGCTGGACACGATCAACAAGCTGGGCACGTACCTGAAAGCGATCCAAGAGGCCGACCCGCGTTTCACAGGCCGCGCGATCAAGAACATCACCGACGCGGTCAAAGTCCGCGCAATGGATTTCGAGCTGCCCGATGAATGGATGGAGCAGCCCGACCTGTTCCTGTTCAAAGACTACGACACCAAGAAAGCGATGATCGAAGACATGCGCCAGCCCATCACGGTGGATATGGTCGTGCAAGAGATCAACCGCTACGCGGATTCAGAATTCCGCTATGCCGATAAGTCGGATGAGGTGGCGATTGAGGGGATGGTGCGGGACTTTGGGCGGCAGGAAGAGGCTAAGAAGCGGTATTTGGGAGAGCGACAATGAGCGATTATTATTCTCTAGATGTTGAAACTGCTAACGCAGACTATTCTTCAATTTGTCAGATCGGAATAGCTAGATTTGTAGACGGGGAAGTTGAAAGTCGATGGAGTTCGCTTGTAGACCCAAAGACATACTTCGATCCCTATAACGTAGGCATTCATGGAATAACGAACGATCAAGTTTCTGGGTCACCAAGTTTTGAAGAATTGTATTCCACGTTGAGCGAAATGCTTGGTGGGAGTATCGTAGTTCATCACGGACACTTCGATAGAACAGCATTTGCACGTTGCTACGATCGCTTCGAGTTAGAGCCGATTTCATGCGAATGGCTCGATAATACAAAAGTGGTCAGAAGAACGTGGGACGAATTTAAGACCAGTGGATACGGCCTTAAAGACCTCGTTGAAAATTTCGGTATTGAGCTTCATCATCATGATGCATTGTCTGATGCGATTGCAACGGGAAGAGTGTTTGTGATCGCTTCTGATGCGTCTGGGAAGACAGCTTCTGAGTGGCTGCAAGAGCTACGGCGACGAGTTTATAGCGCACAAGATTTCAGGCGAGATGGCGATATCGAAGCACCATTTTTCGGTGAAAATATTGTTTTTACAGGCGCGTTGGACGTGAGTAGGGCAGTCGCTGCCGATGTTGCTCAGAAGCTTGGCTTCGATGTGCAAAATGGAGTAACAAAAAAAACCACTTATCTTTGCGTCGGTTTGCAGGATCTGACTACCCTAGCTGGGCACAGCAAATCATCAAAGCACAGGAAAGCGGAAATGCTGGCGGGTAATGGCCAGGAAATCTCTATCCTCTCTGAAGACGATTTCTGGACACTAGCAAAAATTCATTCAACTGGTGAGATCGAATGATTAGTTTGAAAGCAGAATGTAGGCTAGTGGTAGTATGAACCGCCTCATCCGCGCCGGCCTGATGTTCGGCAATCTCTTCCATGTCTCTTCGCCCGCTTTGGTGGAACGGTATAACCGCGCGCTGCATCATCTGACGGGCAAGCGCACCGAGCTTACCGATTTCTACATCGACATCTCCGGTTACTCGCCCGAGATCGGGGAGGAGATGGAGGACCCGCTCTACCTCAACCACAAGGGCGTGAACCGGCAGTTTATCCTGCTCAGCGTGGAGCAACGCATGTCGCCCCTGTTGAACGCACAATTCTCGACCTCCAAGACGATCCTGCAAGACTTCATCGCGCAGAACGAGGCGGCGCTTTTTGCGCTGACGGCCAAGGATGCCGTGGCGGGGGAGTTGGTGAATTCGGTCTATGATGTCTCCACCCCTGCGCGGCTGTTCGATATCCGGCGCATCACCATTGATGCCGACACCACTGGCGGCACGGTCAAGGACGCGGCCAAGCTGGCCGATATGGTGGACCGCTTCCGCGAGACGGAAGATGGCTGGTACGATGATGTGCTGATCGCCGACATGATCGCGCTGGCGGGGAAAACCGGCGATGTGGTGCGCAATCCGGTCAGCCTCAAGACCATGAGCTTTGATCAGCGCAATTTCTGGACGGCGCATTTTGGCGGCCTTTATGTCTTCCAAGACGTTGAGCATCCGGCGGTTATCGCCCCGGCTGGTAAGGGCGGTCTGGACGATCTGCCGCTGGAACATGTGTTTGATGCCAAGCAGCGCAATCACATCGCAAAGTTCTTTCAGCTGAACGGTTTGACCGAAACGATTCTGGAGGCGCGGGGGATCAAATCCGCCGCTATTCTGCGACAAAAGATGGACTTCATCCTGATTGATGCTGTGGCTGATCAGGGGGTAGACCTGACGGGTCTGACCCGTGGTGATCTGCGCCGCCTTGCGCGCCAGCACAGTGACAAGTTACCGGCAGAATTCCACACGCTGGGTCAACTGGTCAACTGGGCCGAAAACGGCGGTGCGTTCCCGAACATCAACAGCGCCAATCCGGTCTATTTCTACACCCTGCGCGCGGCGGATACCCCCGACGCCGAGCTGGTGAACATGCTGCTGGCCGAACTTGCGCCCAAGGACATCCGCCAGCTGTTCATCTGCCACAAGGATCTGTTCTACGCGACCTATGCGCGCTGGCCGGACGCGAAAAAGGCCTATGTTGCCGATTTTCTGGAACGCGAGTACCTTATGGACAAGGCTGGTGTGCGTGACGCACTCTTTGGGCATGAGCCCGCGCTGGAGGTGCCACCTCTGCCGCGCAAAGGGAAAAAACCGCCCCCCGTCCCGGACCGCATTGCGGCGGTGGGTCCCTGGGGTGCTGTGAAGAGGAGATAGCAGATGTTCGCACTTGCCCGCCTGATGGTTGTCGGATTCATCGTGCTGACGGTGATCTACGTCTGCCTGTCGCTGTATTCCCGTGCTGTGCGCAAGGGAAAGCTGCGGCGTGAATGGCTTGAGGGCCCCCAAGACCAGACGCTTGATGCGTTTCTGGATGAGGGTCTTGAGGACTATGACAAATCCCTGCGGCGCAAATTGATCCTGTCGGTCTATGTTATTCCTGTGATCCTTGTGTCAGTGGTCATCTACCTTACAAATTTCGCCTGAGAGGGTTTTACATGCTCGGTCTTCTTCGTTGGACATTCTGGATCACCGTCTGGGTGATCGTCGCCGCGTTTTTCCACTATACCCTGCCGCAGGTCGATATCGTGCGGATCACGGACACCTACGAAAAGCGGATTGATCCGGGTGAGAATGCGCTGTTCTGGGCGCAGGCCGATGTGGGCACTGACGGTACGCTGTCCAACCGCGATGTGTTCTTCATCCAGTCGCGTCGCGTGAAGGGCGATGTGATGGTCTACCGCAATGAGGATACCGGCTGGAGCTGGCCGCCATATTTCAAGTTCGACACGTCGAACCTGCAAGCCGAGGCCGGTGATCTGGCCTCAACCGAGGCTGCGCCGCGCTATGTCGCGATCAAGCACTACGGCTGGCGCAACGAGTTTCTGACGATCTTCCCGAATGCGATTTCCGTGCGCGCGGTGGCAGGGCCGGATGTTTCCAAGGGTATTCCGTGGCTTAACATCGTCATCCTGACGCTCTTTGCTGCGCTAATCTATGGCATCTGGGTGCGCTGGCGCCGGTTCCGCATGGCGCGGATTGATCCGACGATGGAAGCAATCGAAGATGATCTTTCCGATGCCACGGGTGCCGTAAAGGGCTGGTTCGGATCATGGCGCAAAAAGCCCTGAGGCAGGCGCAGCGGATGTGCCGCGCCTGATTGGTGAGGTTCAGCTTTGTGGCTGAACCATCCGCCCCATGCGGCGACCACCCAGTATATGTACATGCAAGTGCGGCACTTCCTGCACGCCATGATCGCCTGCGTTGCTGATCATCCGAAATCCTTCGCCGGCATCCAGTGACACACCTTCCATCTTGCAAACTTGTGCGATGGCGCGGGTGTAATCGACAATCTCGGCGTCAGATGCCTCGACAGCAAAGTGGTCGTAGCTCACGTAGGGGCCTTTGGGGATGACCAGTACATGTGTGGGTGCTTGCGGATAAAGGTCGCGGAAGGCCAGCGCATGCTCTGTCTCTAGCACGGTGTTGTTCGGGATCTCGCCGCGCAGGATTTTGGCAAAGATGTTTTGGTCGTCATAGGCGTAACCCATCGGGTAGGCTCCTTAATCGGCAAAGAGGTAATCGGTGCTGGTGATTTCATGCGCCTTCTCACCGCTCACGCCAAGGAACTTCGCCATTTCGGTGGCATTTTCCTCGGATGAGGCGGTCTCGCGGATGCGGCTGTGGTTCTCGAACTGGGCGTCGCGGATCGCGTCGCTCTCGAACACCATGTCGTTGCGAATAGTTGGCAGCAAGCGGTCCAGCGTCTCTTGTGAGGTTTGCTCACCTGCAAGACCCACACGCATGGCGTGACCGATCAAATATTCATCCGTGAACCCGCACTCGATCTCAAGGATGCGCGTGGTCGAGCGGTCGGCGGCGAAGTCTTCCAGTAGGTCGAGGTTGCTGGGATCCATGCAGACGATCAGGCGGTCGGTCTCGAAGTAGTCAAACAGCATCCGCATCAATGCGCGGCGGTGGCGCGTGCGCTTGCCCAGCGTCTTTTCGATGCCTCCAAGGGCGGGCAGCGGCGTATCTTCTTCGTTAAAGACGTATTCGATGGCGGGCACATTGGTCGTCTGACGGATACGTTCCAGCACGCGCTTGGCAACGTGCCATTTCTTGCAAACGACGATCAGCAATTCCCGCTCACGGCCCAGCGTGCTTTCGGTTTCCCAGAAACGCGTTGAGAAACGCCGCCCGATGCGCCCGCGGCCCGTCAGGAACTTGAACAGGCTGCGGCCTTCATTGCTGATCTGGAAACGCACGCCCTGCGCCGAGTAAAGCAGGCCAAGCCGACGCTTAAGATCTAGCGCATCTGGGCTGATTTTGCGGGCAAACAGATAGTCTTGGCTAAGCAGCAGATCGTAGTGATCGTTGTAGAACGTCACGGGCATCCCGTAGTCGGTGAACATCAGGAACGTCAGGGTCCGTCCACGGATCTCGTTCTCGGGGACCAGATGGCGCACGAGGGTCTGAAAGAATGTCTCGTCCGGAATCCACGTTGTGCGGAAAAAACGGATCACATCGCGTCGCTTTTTACAGAAATCCAACAGCGCTTCGATTGTCTGGCGGCGCAGACACCACCACTGGCTGCCGATCTGGACCTGAATATCTTTCGGGATCTCGCGCGTCAGGCCAAAGCGTTTCTGGAGATTGAACATCGCATAGAACAGCTTTTTCTGGGTCCGCTCGTTGAACCAGTGGCGGTAAATCAGCCGCTCTTCGGTCCAGCCGGTCTTGATCCAGTCGCTTTCGAAATAGTCGAAGCTTTCGATGAAATCGGCGTCGTTATCATCCAGAAAGCGGTGCGTGTATTCGGCGGATTTGATCGCCATGCAATCGCCCGACAACATATAGAAATGCGTGGCGCGCGGAAATGCCTCAGCGGCGGCTTCGACCGCATAAAGGGTTGCCTGCACCAGTGACCATTCACCCCAACCGCAGCGGATGCGTTTGGTGGCGTAAGTGACGTTCGGGTTGTTCTCCAGCGCTGTGCGAATAGTCTTGTAGAGCGCCGGATCGGCGCTCGCGTCAAAGTGGATGGACATGTAATCACCCACAGCCGTCAGCCGCTCCGCCTGTTTGATGATGGCGTCCGGGTCTTTGTGACACAGAAGTATGTAGGCAATCTTTGCCATTCTGTAACTATTCACCCTTTTTAAGCTCGATTGTTTATATAGATAATGATGAACACTCATTGAATAAACAGCAATTATTTGCTTTTGTAGATCAAAAGCTGCTCCAAGAAGCGGCATATGCATTTTGAGCAGGAGTGATGCGAGATGGGTTTTCCCGGAACATGGATGACCGAAAGCGAAAGTGTGGTGTACCGCGTGGTGCCCAAATGCGCCTGTTCGACCATCGGTCAGATCATGTATTACTCTGATCACGGTGAGTTTTTCGACGGCGATATCCATGATGCTAAGGGCGGCATGCACAAATGGGCGTTGGACGAGAGTCAGGAAGCCATCGCGCGGAATGTGCAAAACCACAGCTCGTATGCCTTCACGTGTGTGCGCAATCCGTACACCCGGATACTGAGTTCTTTCTTCGATAAAATCTGCGGTATCCAGCGCAACGGTAAACGCTACCGTGGCAATTTGGTCCCACTGTTGATCCAGAAATACGGAATTGAAGTTGGCGGAGACGACGGCAAGCAAGAGTTTGACCAAATCGCGAGCTTTCGACGCTTTTTGCTGTTTGCCCGTGACACCATCCGCTGGCGACGTCCGATGGATCCGGACATCCATTGGTCAGCCATGGCAGGTCACGTCAGTACCTTCATCGTGAACGGCGGCACCTACGATAAAATCGTCTGGACAGAGACATTCAATGACGGCATGCGCGATGTGCTGGATGCGGTCGAGACGCCGCACGCGATTGATTTGGCGAAAATTCCGCGCTTCAACGAAAGCGAAGGACACGGACCCAAGCGTGCCCATCCGGTTGAGGATTACTTCGACGATCTATCGATGCATCTGGTGTATGAAATTTACAAACGTGATTTCAACCTTTTCAAATACGATTTTGAAAACCCCGGAAACAAGATGCCCATCGGCGAGATTGATCTTGATGAAGTTCACGCCAAGCTGGGCGATTGACCTGTTACCAGAAGGTTAATTTAGTGTTTAAAATTCAATAGGTTGTTTCGCATGCGAAACAACCTATTTGGCATGGCTGGACAAATCCTGTGCGCTTCGTTCTAGTCTCTGTTGATATTTAACTAATGCGAAAGATGCGTCTTATGGCTTTTGTTTTCCCCGCCCCTCCCCAGGCTAGCCTTGCCGTACAGGGCAGCGATGCGCGCTTTCCCGTGCGCCGGATTTTCTGCGTTGGTCGCAATTATGAGGCCCACGCACGCGAGATGGGCAATGATCCCGACCGCGAGCCCCCTTTCTTCTTTACGAAGCCGGCCGATGCAGCCTGTGATACGCCCTGCTCGCTGCCATACCCCTCTCTGACCAATGATCTGCACCACGAGATTGAGTTGGTCATCGCGATTGGCAAAGGCGGGTCGAACATCGCGCCTGCTGATGTAATGGATCATATCTGGGGTGCGTCAGTGGGGATTGATTTGACCCGCCGCGATTTGCAGGCCGATGCCAAACAGACGCGCCGTCCGTGGGACTGGTCCAAGGCATTCGACCTTTCTGCACCTATCGCGCCGATCAAACCCATTGCCGATGTCCCCAGCCTGACGCAGGGCCGCATCTGGCTGGCGGTAAATGGTGAGGTTCGGCAGGATGCAGACATCGCCGATCTGATCTGGTCTGTCGCTGATCACATCGCCACGCTGAGCGAAGGTATGACGCTGGCCCCCGGTGATCTGATCATGACAGGCACCCCAGCCGGCGTCGCGGCTGTGGGCGAGGGTGACGTGATGACCGGCGGTGTCGACGGCATCGCAGAGCTGGAAGTCACCATCGGCCCGCGCGCCTAAAACGCGGGGCCAAAGTGCTTGCCTAGTGGCGAGGTTCCGGGCCCCATTGGTTCGGACCTTCCTGCGATTTTGTGCAGTAGAATACAATCAGCACGATCCAACCGATGATTGGCACGAAGACAATCAGGAACCACCAGCCTGAGCGCCCGATGTCATGCAGGCGCCGGATACCCACGGCGATCGAGGGCAGGAAGGTTGCGAGCGAGACCAGCAAGTTCGCAGGTCCGCTGTCGCCCATGGTAAGCATGGCGTCAACAAAAGCCGCGCCAAAGCTCAGCACGATCATCCACAACGTCCACCACCAATACTGGGAGCGGGTCGAACGGGTTTTGAAATCCACGTAGCGCGCAAAGCCGTCCTTGAGCGCACCCGGAAAGGTGTTCGCATCGGCACGGGCCGGGTCGTGCATGTCTCCCGTGGGGGCGCGTGGCGGCAGGGAGGCCGCGGTCTCGGGCCCACCAGTTCTGCCGTAGGGCAGCCAGTCATCCATGCCCTCCTGCCAAACGAGCGTATCACTGCGGATGGTGCCCGTAGCGACCAGAGCATTAAATTCATCTTCGCTGACGGGACCGTTGGAGGTTCCTTCAATCGCATAATACCATTGTGTGCTCATATCAGGTGCACCCTTCTTAAAATGTCTCTTCGTTTAGCCTAGCGGTGCTTGCAGCTTGCCGCAACGGTCTCAGCGGTGCTGTGCCGCCAGCGTCCTCGCCGCCCGCGCGCGCGCTTCTTCCGCCAGTACGGGAAGGCCGGACTTGGCATAGATATCGCCCAGCATCAGGTTTAGCGGTACGCCTTCAGGATCGTAGGTGCGGCGCATTTCCAACACCTGCTGCGCGCTAGAGGCGCGACCATCGCGGACCAGTGCATCCAGATGAATCTGCTCGAACAGATCGCGTTGCGCATGGCTTCCGCCGCATTCGGCCATACGTGGCAAGGCACGTGAGAGGTTGTTAATGGCAGCGTCCCAGTTCCCGTGCGCATGCGCCATGATACCAATCGCGGCAGGCAGCGCGACGTCGCGCCATGCAACGTGGTCGTGTTGGCTTTCGTCACCTGCGCGCGCCTCGATGGCCTGCATCAGGTCATTCGCTTCGCTGTGCCCCGTACGGGCGAGGGCATAGAGGTATTGCAAGGTCAGGAACGGGCTGACGGTATCTGCGCCGCGCAGGGCCACATGATCAGCTACATCACCCCACCGTGCCCCAACGTCCACGCCCGCGAACTCCATCCGCGCCAGCAGTGACGTGGCGCCGACCTGATCCTGAGAATACTCCTTGGCCAGCCCCCAGACATGGGTGTCATAGGCTGTGCGCACATCGTCGTGGCGGCCAAGGCTGAGGTAGAACAGCGCCAGATGCCACCAGTTGTGGCTGCGCATAAAACTGTTGAGCCCGCCCCACGTCTCGGCCACGCTTTCCATGAATTCTGCCCCTTCGGCCACACGCCCTTGGGTCAGCATCACATGGGCGATGGCATGGTGCGCCCATGCGTCGTCATGTTGCAGCGACATCGCATGGCGCGCGGCAGCTTCGGCGCGGTCAAGCAGGTGACACTGCTCATAGCCAAAGGCGATCATGCCGTGGGCATAGGCGATGTCTTTGGCCTCTGGCAGCGCCTTCAGCGCCATGCGCAGCATGCCCGTCGCATCGCCCAGATTGAACAGATGGTACTGCGCCAGCTTCAGCACCGCCATGTCACGCGGATGATCCATCATGATCTGATCGCAAATCTCCAACAGCTTGGGGATGTCGTTCTCTACCCACGCTGCGGTCGCCGTGATCACCTGCGTCTCGCGCGGGGTCGCACCAGTCTTGGCGGCCTGCTGTGCGCGTGCCAGATAAGGCGCGGCTTTTTCCGGTGCAACAGGTGCCTCGAGGAACATCCACAACATCGCCGCATAGGCGTTGGCCAGGGCGCAATCGGGATCGGCATCTGCCGCTGCGAGTATGTTTGTCGCTTTGGGTTGGTAGCTTAGAAAGCCGTGAATGAAGTCGTTGATGCCGTTCAGGGTCTCGGCGCTGGTACAAGTGACGGGCAGGCCGTAAAGGTCATTGGTCATGTGTGTGTCTCCTCATGCCTGGCGGTAAAGCGCATCAGGTGGGTGGCCACCGCATCCGGTGCATCCCAGTGGATGGAATGACCTGCGGCCTCGATCAAATGCACAGGTAAATCGCCCAGCGTTTCACGTGCAAGCTCCGCAGGCATGAGCAGATCATCAGCGGCCAGCAATGCTTGGGTCGGGCAGTGCAGATCAGACACGGCATCGGGCACATAGCCGTCAAGCGCGGCAATCTGGTGTCCCATTGCCTGTGCACTTTGGGCATGAGGATAGGCGAGCGACAACATAGCCGCCTGCGCCACAGCGCCGTCCATCTCATACAAAGCGGGTGCAAAGAGCCATGGGAAAAGCGCGTGCAGCCATACATCAGAGGCGGCATCACTTTCGCGGATCGCCAGCAGGGTCTTGAACAGCACAATATTCCGCTCCAACCGCAGCGGGGCAGAGGCGGCAAGGGTGAGCGTTTTGATGCGGTCAGAGGCGGTACTCGCCAGCCGCATCCCGATCATGCCACCCAGCGAATGACCCATGACATGTGCAGGCCCGACATCGAGATGATCCAACAATGCCGCGCAATCATCAGCGAAATGGCCGACCGATGCAGGCGCATCCCAAGGCGTGGTGCGGCCTGTCGTCCGATTATCAGGGCGGATGATGTCAAAATGTGGCTCTAGCAACGGGATAAGCGGTGCCCAGCTTGCGTTGTCGCTCATCATGCCGGCAATCAGCAGCAGCGGTGGTCCGTCGCCTGACCGTTCATAATGCAGGGTTATCCCGTCATGCTCAAATGTCGGCATTTGCGGTCCTCCAGCACGGCATAATGTCACCTTTCTGCGGGGTGGCGGCATAGACGGCGCGGGCAATTGCGCGGCTCAGGCACAGGGCCGCGGCATGGCCTGTCATCAACACGTCGGCGGCGGGTTTGGCCCCCGTCGTCAGGGCAAAGACCAGATCGCCGTCGTTAGGGGTATGCGCAGGCACGCACGCGCGCGCGATGCCATCATGGGCGGCCACAGCCACACGGTGGCATTGCGCCTTTGTCAGGGTCGCATCAGTGGCCACGATGGCGATGGTGGTATTGGCCCGCGCTGACATGGCGTTCATCTTCCGGCTTTCCCGGCTCAGGCCAAGGCCGCTCGCCGGATCAGGGCCCAAGCCGCCAAATTCGTCGCCCATTTCAAACGGCGCGGCATAGAAATGATGATCCCCCGGCGTGGTCACGGCCCCTACAGGGTTGGCCGCCACAAGGGCCGCAACCGTGCTGCCATCAGGCAATTGCAGGGACGCGGTGCCAAGTCCACCTTTGAGCATGGCGGTAAGCGCGCCGGTGCCTGCGCCAACCGTTCCGATTTCGAACTCTGCTTGCGCTGCGCGGTAAGCGGCCAGGCCAAGCGCGCGGTACGGATTATCGGCCCAGTCTTTGTCACCGCCATTGAGCAGATCAAACAGGATCGCACCGGGAACCAGCGGGATCTGCGCGGGCCCGATACGAAAGCCGCGGCCATCTGCGCGCAGTCCGTCTACAACGCCCGAACAGGCATCAAGCCCAAAAGCCGAGCCCCCCGAGAGCACCAGCGCATCAACTTTGGCCACCGATTTGTCGGGCGCCAGCAAATCGGTTTCCCGCGTGCCGGGCGCACCGCCCATCACCGCAACGGACGCAACAAAGGGCGCGTCACCTACCACCACCGTTGCGCCGGATTTGAGCGTTTCATCCTGCGCATTGCCCACGCGCAGGCCGGCAATATCACTAAGGCTGTTGGTCGGGCCGGGTGTCATGGGTCAAATCCTCGGTTTATCGCTGGCGGTTTCGGGATCGCCTGTATTGGGCGTGCCTTTGGGTTCGATCAGCAGAACGTGGCATTCTTCCGCTGCACGGGGGCGATGGGTGACGCCACGCGGCACGACACAGATTTCGCCCTCTTTGACAACATGCGCTTCTCCATCAAGGTCCATGGTGAATTCGCCCTGCAGGACCAGAAAGAAGTCATCGGTGTCCTCATGCAGGTGAAACGGAAACTCGCCCGAGAATTTGGCGACCATGATATCGTTCTCGTTGTATTCGGCCACGATATGCGGGTCCCAATAGGTTGAGAACTGGTTCAGCTTATCAAGCAGGTTTATCGGCTTCATTGGCTACGGCTTTCACATCAGGCAGCACAGGGGCCGCGGCGATCAGGGACTTTGTGTAGGGGTGTTGCGGCGTGGTAAAAACGGCTTCGGTCTCGCCTTGCTCGACGATTTCGCCGGACTTCATCACCAGCACGCGGTCGGTGATGGTGCGCACCACGCTAAGATCGTGAGAGATGAACAGGTAGCTTAGGTTATAGGTCGCGCACAGCTCTGCCAGCAAATCAAGGATCTGTGCGCGCACAGACACATCCAGCGCGCTGACTGCTTCGTCAAACACGATCAGATCGGGGCGGATGATCAAGGCACGGGCGATAGCGACGCGCTGCCGCTGGCCGCCGGAAAATTCGTGGATGTATTTCTGTGCGTCCGCCGGTGTCAGGCCCACGGCGGTCAAGGCTTCGTCGATTGCCTTTTGCCGTGCGGCCCCTATCGGCGGTTCGTCCAGCAGGTGAAACGGCTCTGTGATCTGGCGGGCGACGCGGTGGCGCGGGTTGAAGCTGCCGTAGGGGTCTTGGAACACGACTTGCATGCAGCGGCGCACGGCGAGATTGGGCTTGTTGCCGGTGAACACCGGCTCTCCGTTCAGCGTGATGCTGCCTTCCTGCACTTGCTCAAGCCCGAGCAGGGCGCGGGTGAGGGTGGACTTGCCGCAGCCGCTTTCTCCGACCAGCCCCAGACGTTCACCGCGGCCCAGCGTGAAGCTGACGTTGTTGACGGCGCGGAACAGGCCCGGTTTGCCGAACAGGGTTTTGCGCGGCGTGCGGTAGTCGCGGCACACGCCTGTGACCTCCAACAGCGGGGTGGGCGTGACAATATCGGGCAGGGTCACCGTGTGCGATGACGCCGCGAACAACATGCGCGTGTAGGGGTGCTGCATGTCCCGCAACAGCGCTTGCGTCTGGCCTTGCTCTACCACTTCGCCGTTGCGCATAACGATGATGCGGTCCGCCATATCGGCGACGACGGCAAGGTCGTGGGTGATTATCATCAGCCCCATGCCGTCCTCACGCGCCAGCTTGCCCAGCAGGGTTAGGATTTGTGCCTGCGTCGTGACATCCAGCGCGGTCGTTGGTTCATCCGCGATCAGCAGGCGTGGGCGCAGGGCGATTGCCATGGCAATCACCACGCGCTGGCGTTGACCGCCGGACAGCTCATGCGGGAAGCGTGAAAGCGGAAAGCGATCTTGCGGCAAGCCCACTCGCTGGAGGGTTTTCGCAGCGCGCTCCAGTGCTTCGGAGCGCGAGGTTTTTTCGTGGATAAGGATTGTCTCGGCGACTTGATCGCCGATGGTTTTGACTGGGTTGAGCGCGGTCATCGGTTCCTGAAATACCATGCCGATGTCGTTGCCGCGCAGTCCGCAGAGCGAGGCTTCGTCCAGCGCCGTCAGGTCAGTGTCACCCAGCATGATGCGGCCGGTGGTATGCGCACCTTGGGGCAGCAGTTGCATCGTGGCCAGCGCGGTCATGGATTTACCAGAGCCGCTTTCGCCGGTGATGGCGACGATCTCTCCTGCGTCGATGGTAAGGGTGACATCGCGCAGGATGTCAAAGCTGTGGATCGACAGGCTCAGGTTCTGGATGGACAACAAGTTCATGTGCGGGCCACCCGCAGGCGGGGATCAAGATAGTCGCGCAAGCCGTCCCCCATGAGGTTCAGACCCAGTACGGTCAGGATGATCGCAAAACCGGGCATCAGCGCCATATGCGGCGCGATGCTAACCATGGTCTGTGCGTCTGCCAGCATGCGACCCCATGATGGCGTGGGTGGTTGCGCGCCAAGGCCGACATAGCTTAGCCCCGCTTCGGCCAGAATGCCCAACGAGAACTGGATGGTGCCCTGCACGATCAGCAGGTTTGTGACATTGGGCAGGATATGTTCGACCGAGATGCGCGCAGCGGATTTGCCAGCCACACGGGCCGCAAGGATGAATTCCCGCTCCCAAAGGCTGAGCGCCGCACCGCGCGTGATGCGTGCAAAAACGGGGATGTTAAAGATGCCGATGGCGATGATGGCATTGATAGCGCCCGCGCCAAAGACAGCGGTGATGAGGATGGCAATCACAAGGCTGGGGAAGGCAAAGACCAGATCATTGCCGCGCATGATGATCTCATCCACCAGACTGCCGCGCCGTGCGGCCGCCCACAGACCCAGCGGGATGCCAAGGCACATGCCGATGCCCACCGCCACCAGCGCCACCGCGAGCGAAGTGCGCGCACCGACCATCAGCAGGCTCAGGATATCGCGGCCGAAGTGATCGGTCCCCAATAGATGCGCGCCACCCGGTGTCTGGAACCGGCCGGGAATGTTGAGAGTGGCATGATCAAACGGTGTCCACACGAAGGAGATAAGGGCCGCGCCAATGAAGATGGCACAAAGGATGCCGCCGACAAAAAGGTTACGGATCATGCGCGAGCCCTCAGACGAGGATCAACGGCAGCATAGGCCAGATCAACGCAAAAATTCACAAAGATAACAGCAAAGACCAGCAACATAGTCACGCTTTCCACCACAATGAGATCGCGGGCAGAAATGGACTGGAAAATCAGTCGGCCAAGGCCGGGCAGGTAGAATACTTGTTCGATGATAATGCCGCCGGCCAGCAGGAACGAAAACTGCAAACCGATGATGGTGAGCACGGGAATCATCGCATTGCGCAGGCCATGCCGCCAAAGTGCTTGCCGCGCTGTCAGCCCCTTGGCGCGGGCGGTCCGCATGAAATCCTCACCCAGTACGTCCAGCAGCGCAGAGCGCATGACACGCGCCAGAATCGCCGCTTGTGGCAGGGCAAGCGCAATCGCGGGCAGGGTGAGCGAATGCAGGCCCGCCAACAGGCCCTTGTCCCAACCGGCAAATCCGCCCGCTGCGAACCACCGCAGTTTGATGGCGAACAGCAGCACCAGCATCATGGCAAACCAGAAGTTCGGGATCGCCACGCCCAACTGCGTCGCGCCCATCACGCCAATGTCTCCGGCTTGCCCGCGCCGCGCGGCAGCGTAGATGCCAGCGGGAAACGCGATCAGCGTGGACAGTGTCAGCGCATATAATGCCAGCGGTAGAGACACCCACATGCGTTGTGTGACCATATCTGTGACCGGTGTGCGGTACGTGTAAGACGTACCGAAATCCCCCGTCAGCATACCGGTGACCCAGGTCACGTACCGCTCAACCTTGGTGACATCGAGGCCAAGTTCCGTGCGCAGTGCAGCCAGTGTTTCAGGCTGCGCATTGATACCCAGCATGAATGACGCAGGATCGCCGGGGGCGATCTCGATCACGGTGAAAATCACCAAAGAAGCGACAGCGAGGCTGATCACCAAAGAGAGAATTCTTTTGAGGGTATAGCGCAACATTCTGCAAAGCGTATGCGCAGTTCTCACAAGGGTCCAGCACGTAATGGGTGATTTGGGGCCCTTGAAACGCATTCATAGCGCATTGGTTCCAAACAATCTTCTGGAAGAATTTGGGAACGAAACGGAATGGATTTGCATTGTATCCCCAACGAAGCGGCGCAAATTTGCGCCACAAGATGAAGGATTACATAATGACACGTTTTCTCAAGACTACAGCAATCGCAGCACTCGCAATGTCCACCGCCATGCCGGCCTTCGCTGCCGCACATCTCGACGTAAACTCGATGACCTGCGGTGAGTACAACGCATTGTCGCCTGAAGATCAAAACACGGTCGCCGCGCTGGCCGTCGCCGAAATCAGCGGTGCCACGGGTGAGACCGTTGAATCCAACGACGGTGTCGCAACTGCAACTGCACCGCTCGAAGGTGAAGCAGCGACCGAAAGCGAAACCGGCAGCTCAACCACTGTTGCGGACAACAATGGCGAAGAGACAGCGACCAGCACCGTACCTGCCGGTGATGACGAGACTGAATTTGCAGAAAACGTTGAGCTTTTGAACCTGACGTGCGCGAATAACATCGACGCGATGGTGAGCGAAGCCGCCGCAGGCATGGACGGCACGCGCTAAGCCGACAAACTGTTTTGTAGGTAACGATTTCGGGGCCGCATTATGCGGCCCCTTTTTCATGTCAGCAGCAGCGTTTCTTTTTGTTGATTTCCCGCTAAGTCTGGGCTGTGCACAAACCGCTTTTCATAGGACACGAGATTTTTCGCGGCTCCAGCTATGGGCCGAGGCATCCTTTGCGGGTGCCGCGCGTCTCTACGGTGATGGACCTAAGTCGTGCGATGGGGTGGTTGCCTTCTTCGCAGTTTGTGATTTCGCCGCGTGCCAAACCGAAAGCGTTGGAGGCGTGGCATGACCCCACCTATATTGCAGCGTTGCAACGGGTGGAAGCTGCGCAAGCGACACTGCCGGATGACCTGTCCCGCTATGGTATTGGCAGTGTGACGAACCCTGTATTTCCTGAGATTTTTCGCCGCCCTGCCACCGCTGCGGGTGGGTCTATCCTTGCAGGAGAGCTTTTGGCTGATGGTGGTGTGATCTATAATCCGGCGGGCGGCACCCACCACGGAATGCCGGCACGTGCGAACGGATTTTGCTATTTGAATGATCCGGTGTTGGCGATGCTATCTCTGCGCCACCACGGGGTGCGGCGCATTGCTTATGTTGATATTGATGCGCACCATTGTGACGGAGTCGCGGCAGGTTTTGCCGGTGATCCCGATTGCCTTATGATCTCGGTGCATGAAGAGGGGCTGTGGCCTCGTACGGGTTTGATTGACGATGATGCGGGGGGTAACGCGGTCAATTTACCGGTGCCGCGCGGGCTGAAAGATAGCGAGATGGCGCATATCCGTGAGGCGCTGATCCTGCCCAAGGTGGCCGAATTCGCGCCCGATGCGATTGTTCTCTTGTGCGGTGCAGATGCTGTGGAGGATGATCCGCTGGCGCATCTGTCACTCAGCAATAATGCGCATTGGGACATCTTGCGGGGACTTATGGCGCTGGGCGTACCGCGTCTGCTGGTGCTGGGTGGTGGTGGTTATAATCCCTGGACTGTGGGGCGGATGTGGGCCGGTATCTGGGGCATTCTTAACGGATACGACCCCGGCGGACCGCTCCCAAGAGCAGCAGAAGATGTGCTGCGTGCGCTGACGTTCCATGGCAACAGCCGTGGCCGCAATCCGCCAGAGCATTGGTTCACTACCTTGCGGGACGCTCCGCAGGAGGACGCAGGGATATCGCAAGCAATTCATCATCGGGTGTCGATGCTGGCGCGTCGTCGATTACCACCTCGGCTACCACCACGGCGCGGTCACTGACCGGTGTGGCTGGCGGCACCAGTGAAAGCAAACCGAACACGGATACGAATGTGTAAACAGATGCGGCATGCAGCAGACCGATCATATTAAGCTGGTGTCCGAAGGGCTGTTTGTAAGACTTGTGGCGCAACTTCTGCTGCGCGATTTTCGCGCCGACCCAGCCGCCAATGCGCGCAAGGTGGAGCAGGGTGGCTTCGGGGGTGCGTTGTTCTTTGTTGATCGCGAAACGCTTGTCTGCGGCAAACGCGCGGTAGGTCTTTATGTTGATCGCCGTGAGATAGGCTATCGCGAATAATACTAAAAATATCATGGTCTTGGGCCGTTTAGAAATGTGTCGGGCCAGTATAACAAGAAAGGCCCCGCGATGCGGGGCCTTTTGGTGGTCTTTTTAAGACAGAAGCGGGATCAGTCAGACCAGCTTACAGCAGTCAGATCATTTGCTTGGGTCGGTGCGTTCGCCCACAGTCCTTGCAGGCCCGCTTTTGCAACTGAAAGCGCGGCAAGTTGAAACAGGTAACCGTTCACATAATCGGTTGAGATCATTGTTTGCGCTTCGCCCAGCATGGCGGTGCGCATGTCAGGATCTGTGGTGGCGTTGAGTTTTGTCATCAGCTCCTGAAACGTGGGGTTGTCGTACTGGAAATAGTAGTCGGGATTGGCATAGATGCCGATGTCCATCGGCTCTGTGTGGCTGACGATGGTCAGACCAAAGTTCTTGCCCTTGAACACAGATTCCAGCCACTGCGCCCATTCCACATTGGTGATCTCTGCCTTGATGCCAACTGCCGCCAGTTGCGAGGCGATGATTTCACCGCCGCGACGCGCGTAGGAAGGGGGCGGCAGGAACAGCGTTGTTTCGAACCCGTCAGGAAAGCCCGCTTCGGCCAGCAGGGCCTTGGATTTTTCCGGATCATAGTTGCTCATCGCGGTCTGATCGACATAGGCAGGGTTGTGCGGCGCAAAGTGTGTGCCGATGGGCGTGCCGTAGCCGAACATGGCGCCGTCGATGATGGCTTGGCGATCAATCGCATGGGCCAGCGCTTCGCGCACCTTCACGTTGTCAAAAGGCGGCATCTTGTTGTTGGTGGACAGGATCGTTTCGCCTTCGGTCGAGCCGACAAGCACCTGAAAGCGGGGGTCAGCTTCGAATTGGGGCAGGTTTTCCGGCGCTGGGAAGCCGGAGAACACGTCGATGTCTTCTGCCATCATCGACGAGAAAGCCGCCGTGGGATCGGAGATGAACTTGAACGTGGCTTTGGTCAGCACCGCTGGTGTGCCCCAATAGCTTTCGTTGCGGCTGAGCTCGATCTTGTCGCCTTGGGTCCAGCTGTCAAATTTGAACGCGCCGGTGCCGATGGGCGTCTGTTTGATGCCCTCGATGCTTTCGGGTGCCACGATGACCGCGTCACCCCACGCGAGGTTGAACAGCATGTTGCCGTTTGCCTCGGAGAGTTTGACCTCGACCGTGGCGGGGTCAATGACGTTAACTTCGGAGATGGCTGCATAAAGTGCTTTTTGGGCGTTTGCGCTGTCTTCCGCGCCGATCCGGTCAAGCGAGAACTTCACGTCTTCCGCGTCCATGGAGGAGCCGTCATGGAATGTGACCCCTTCGTTCAGCGTGAAGGTGTAGGTCAGGCCATCCTCGGAGATTTCCCAGCTTTTGGCCAGTCCGGGGATCACGGCGCCTGCGCTGTCAAAGCGAGTGAGGCCTTCGAACACGTTGGAATAAAGCACGGAATCGATTGCGCCAGCGGCAGCGCTGGTGGGATCGAGGTGTGGCGGCTCAAGCTGGATGGCGATTGTGATATCGTCTTTTGCTGCGGCGGCGCCGGCCATAAGCGCGGCAGTGCTGACGCCCAGCAAAAGCGTACGGAGATGGAACATTTGGGACTCCCTCGTTGATTTATACAGAAACGTTAGGCGACGATTGGCGTGAAGACTAGGAGAAACCTTGCGGCAGCCGAAGGCCGGCGTTATGCCCTGAGCCTTAATTTGCGAAGAGGAACGAGTATGGCTGTTTTGGGCGTGGACTTTGGGACGTCGAATTCGGCGGCGGCAGTGGCAGTGGATGGACGTGCGCATCTGATCACGCTTGAGGCGGGTGAGACCACGCTGCCAACGGCGGTGTTCTTTGATTTTGATGCGCGCAAGATGCGGATCGGTGCTGCCGCTGGCGCGGCTTTGCTGGCGGGCGACGAAGGGCGCTATATGCGTGCACTCAAAAGCTTGCTGGGTGCGCCCTTGATGCGGGAAAAGCGCAATTACTTGGGCGAAAAGCTGGATTTCATCGACATCGTGGCACGGTTTCTGGCGCAGGTGAAATCGGCGGCACAGGCGCAGACGGGCTTGGAATTTGATCGCGCGCTATCGGGGCGTCCGGTGCGGTTTCATGGCGATGATGCGCGCAACGCGCAGGCCGAGGTAGACTTGCGCGAAGCCTACGCGCGCGCGGGTTTTGCCGATGTGGCATTTATGTACGAACCAGAAGCCGCTGCATTGGCCAACCGTGCTGTGCTGGATGAAGGCGATCTAGGGCTGATTGTGGATATTGGTGGCGGTACGTCGGATTTCACGCTGTTTCGAAACGGGGCAGAGGGTATCGACATTCTGGCCAGCCACGGTGTCCGTCTGGGTGGTACGGATTTTGACCGCGTCCTTAGCCTTGAGACGGTGATGCCGCTATTGGGGCGCGGTAGCGAGATACGCCATGCCTTTGGAAATGAAACCCACACTGCGCCTGCCACGATCTTTAACGATCTGGCGACATGGCAAAAAATTCAGTTTCTCTATGCACCAGATAGCCGCCGACTTGCAAAGGACCTGCTGCAATACGCAGTGGAGCCCGAAAAGCTGGAGCGGCTTGTGTCGGTTCTCGCGGATGAGCTGGGGCATGACATCGCCTTTGCTGTTGAGGCAGGAAAGATCGGGGCCAACACAAGTGGCAGGGGCGAAATTGATCTAAGGGTGGTCGAGCGTGGCTTGGCAGCGGAGCTGACCGAGGCGCGGGTAGAGGCGCTTTTGTCCGGTATGACCGGCGACATGGCGGCGGCTGCTGTCGCGACTTTGAAGCAGGCTGGTGTTGCGCCAGAGGCAGTGACGCATCTGGTATTTGTCGGCGGTTCCAGCCTGATGCGGGTCACGCAAGCAACCCTTGGCGCAGCATTCGGGCACGCGAAAGTGCACCACGGATCGGCATTGACGGCCATTGTGGACGGGCTTGGCCTTGCTGCTGAGGGCGCGTTTGACTGAAAGCGTTTTAGCTTTGCGGTAGCAGCAGGGTCTCCAATGCAGCGCCCATGACGCAGGCGCTGTCGATCATGTCATCGACGCCAATCCACTCATCGGGTTTATGGGCCAGTTCCAGAACGCCGGGGCCGTAGGCGATGCAGTTTTTCATCTTGCCGATCCGGTCGATGTGTTTCTGATCATAGGACCCTGGAGAGGCCACATATTCGGGCGCGCGGCCCATGACGTCTTCGATGGCTTTTGCGACGGTTCGAACCACGGGTGCATCGCGGTCTGTCATAGAGGGCAGGACGGAGTTGAGTTCGGTCAGCTCGTAATCGAAGTCGGCGCGGGTATTGCGCAAGCCTTCGAGCAGGCCGGTAACTTCGTCGCGGACCTGATCAAGCGGTTCTTCAACAAGAAAGCGGCGGTCAATGGTGATGCGGCAGCTGTCGGGGACGCAGTGGGCGGGCAGGCCGTCAAAATCAGCGTCTTGTTCTTTTTGGCCGCCATGTATCGAATTGATGTTCATGGTCGAACTGCGTGCACCTTCTGGGACGACGGGCATATCGGTAAAGCGCGCGGCCATAGCGGGAAAAAGCTTATTCTCGAACTCGGACAGGACGGCACCCATGTGGCGCACGGCGCAATCACCAAGGAAGGGCATGGAGCCGTGGGCGATCTCGCCCTTGGTTTCAATCTCGGCCCACCAGCCGCCACGGTGACCAAGGCAGATGCGATCCTTGTTCAGGGGCTCGGGGATGATCACGTGCTGGACACGCTCGGGCGCGAAGTAGCCTTTTTCGGCCAGATAAGCGACGCCGCCGTAACCGCCTGATTCTTCATCGGCTGTGCCTGAGATCTCAATCGCGCCGGAAAAGTCGGGATGGGTTTCGATGAAAGTTTCAGCAGCGATGATCGAAGCGGCAAGGCCGCCTTTCATATCACATGCACCACGGCCATAAATCTTGCCATCCTTAAGCTCTCCGCCGAAAGGATCGGTCGTCCAGCCTGCGCCTTCTTCGACAACATCTGTATGGCTGTTGAAATGTACACATTCGCCGGCATGGGTGCCCTCGCGCCGGGCGATGATGTTCCAGCGCGGATATTTTGCGCTGTCGCCCGGCGTGCCGTTGGCGCGGATCATCTGGGTGTCAAACCCGTGTGCTTTCAACCGTTTGTCCAGATATTCGCAGATCGCGAGATAGTCCTGACCAGGAGGGTTTAGGGTGGGAATCCGGATGAGGTCTTGTGTCAGGGCAATCAATTCATCGCGCTTGGCAGCGATGGCGAGCATCAGAGGCGTTTTCATGCGGAGACCTTTTATTGAACGAAATGGTGGGGTTCTGCGTTCACCCATGTCAGGTTTGAACTTTTCATCCGCATCATTGCGGAACAACACGGGAGTGCAAGACCTGAATTTGGCCCTGCGGGGCTTGCTCAGGAGCCAGGAATAAAGATGACACCGCAAAATACCCACACCCGCAACATGCGCCGACAGGCAGAGGAGCAATCTGTCGAGGAAGCGGCCGCGCTGTCACCGCATATGATTTACGAAGTGATCCGGCGCGATGGCGAGGAGGAGTTGCTTCGTACCAAGCGGTCGCTTTTCTGGTCCGGCATCGCTGCGGGTATCCTGATCAGCCTCTCGGTTCTGGGAGAGGCGATATTCCGAACCTACCTGCCAGACGCACCCTGGCGGCATCTGGTAGAGAACCTTGGATATTCTCTGGGGTTTCTGGCGGTGATCATGGGCCGGATGCAATTGTTTACGGAAAATACCATTACCACAGTCCTGCCGATTATGCGGCAAAGGACGCTTGTGGCGCTTGGATGTATGTTGAGGTTGTGGGGCATTGTGCTGGGGGCGAATGTGCTCGGCGCGTTTGCGGCGGCTGCGCTGTTTGTCTTCACACCGGCAATTTCGCCGGACATCTTGCCTGCTATCGTTTCGCTGTCCGAACACGCAACCGGTATGCCTGTGATGGAGAGCTTCTGGCGTGCGATTCCTGCTGGTATCATCGTCGCGTTGATTGTCTGGATGATGCCACAGGCTGCTGAAGCCGGATTTCTGTTGATCATGGCCTTTACCTGGCTGATTGCAGCCGGTGATTTCACCCACGTGGTGGCTGGATCGGTAGAGATGGCCGTGCTGATGCTGCAAGGCAGCTTGGGCATTCAAGACGCACTGTTGGGATTCTTTCTGCCCGTGCTTGCCGGTAACATCATCGGCGGTACATTGATCTTTACGCTGGCGGCATGGGGCCAGGTGCGCGATGAGGTAGAAGACGAAGACTAGGGTGAACGGGAACGCAATGAGCGAGACACATGTGGCAGCGACGCCCAAAGCATTCTTCGGCACATTCTGGGCTGCCCTGCGGGGCGGCTTTTTACAGATCGGTGAAACAAACCTTGCGCTGGTTTCAGCGGGGGTCGGCTTTTTCGGGATGCTGTCGCTGTTTCCGGCTATTGCCGCACTGATTGCACTGCTCAGCCTGTTTTCAGACCCGGTTGTCGTCCTGTCACAGTTGGAAGACATGAAGGGGCTATTGCCCGAGGACGTGTACCAGATTTTCTACGCGCAGATCGTAAGCGTGGTGATGACCAGCCCCGAGACATTGGGTTGGGCCGGCGTCATCTCAATTGCCGCGGCGATGTGGTCTGCGCGGGCAGGCGTTGCGGCAATGATGACGGGGCTTAATGCCGTACATGGCGAGAAAGACCGCGCGACCATCCGGCACTATTTGCGCGCGCTGTTGTTGACGTTGGCCTTGGTCGCTGTCGGGTTTGTCGCGTTGGTCACGCTGGTGGTCGCGCCTGTCGTGTTGGCATTCTTTCCGCTGGGTGGCGTTACCGGTCTGATTGTAGAGGCGTTGCGCTGGGCAATCGCGGTTGCTGTGCTGTTGGCGGGGGTGAGCATGCTTTACCGCTTCGGCCCGAATCGGGGCAAACCACACCGCCGATCTATCAGGGCTGGCGCGGTCGTTGCAGTGGTCAGTTGGGCCGGGCTATCTATCCTGTTCTCTTATTACGTGGCCAATTTCGGCAACTATAATCAGGTCTACGGATCAATCGGGGCGGTGATCGCGATGCTGGTCTGGCTGTGGCTGAGCAGTTTTCTCATCCTCTTGGGGGCGGTTGTGAACGCGCAGGTGGAAAAGCATGTCTTTGGCGTACCGATACCCGAGGTCGCATCGCCATTTGAGGAACAGCCCGCTCCGCCGGCCGAAGAGATCGCAGACGAGACCCCAGAAGAGCCCTTGCCGTAATCTGTTAGATCAGTGGACGTTTGGGCAGCGGGCGCAATTCTGTCATGGCAATCTCTGCCAAGGCTTCGAGACTGTTGATCTGAAGCCGCCCGTCCGACCATGACGCCAGTTGCTGATTCTTGAGCCGAGACAGCGTTTTGTTTGTGTGGACAAGAGATAAGCCCATCGCATCGGCCACATCGCGCTGGGTAAAGGGTAAGTCCATGGTGTTGTTTGTGACAAGCCCAAGTGATTGACCACGCTGGAAAATTTTGACCATCGCCCATGCAATCGCCTCAAGGGCTGTGCGTTGACCCACGCTGGACAGGCTTTCGCCCAGAAAGTTTTCTTCCATCGCGGCAAGCCATGTGACGTCGAAGGCGCGCTCTGCGTGGGATTTGAAGAAATTCCAAAGCTCTGACCGGTTGAACACGCACAAGCGCATTTGTGTTCGCGCTTCTACGCTGTGGCCCATTTCGCCTAAAAGGCCCGCTTGGAGGCCGATGAAATCACCGGGGAAGACAAAGTTGATGACTTGCCGTGCCCCGTTTTGAAGATGTCTTTCACGGATGCCCATGCCGGAAAGCGCCGTGAACAATTGCGGCGCGTTGGAGCCTTGCATGAGGATCGGCGTACCCGGATCGACCGTCAGCTCACCCACTTTGAACTTTTGCATGAACGCCACGTCTTCGCCTGACAGGTCAACAAATGCATTTTTACGATTGAGGGGGCAGTATTTGCATTGCGTGGTCATAAACAAATGTGCTCCGATATGTCATAGTTGATAGGGTGATCCAGAACAGCAGGCTAGGGAACGTTCATGAACATCAGTGAAATCGTGCCTGAATTTATCATCATCGAGAATGATCCGATCATTCTCATGGATTTGCGCGACCTCATTTTACATGAGTTTGAGCGGCTTGCTCTGTGTCTTGATGCTTTGGACGGGCTGGTTGAACTTCTGGCCGAGATTAACGGTCCGACGCTTGTGATTGGTTCATGCGATCCGCACGAGTACGTCAAAACCGTTCACGCAAACGACATCCATAGCGCATCGTCCGCTGCGGTGCTGCTTTCCGAGAGCAGCACGCCGAAGGATGACTTTCCCAAAGGGGTCAGCGTCATACCCTCACCGTTCACGTCCGATACGCTGCTTGCCAGTATCAAGAGCGCGTTCGCGCACCTGCATTCATCCCACTCATAAAGGCTGCCATAAGCCCTTCGAAAGTGGCTTCTGGTGCCGGAGCGACAGGCGCAGGCCGAGGGGCGGGTTTCTTGCTGCGTATAGATATTGAGGCAAGGCCGATCAGGCCGACCCCGGTATAGATCGCGCCAAGAATCACGGCTGCGTTCAGTGGTGTTGTGACTGTCAAAAGGAACAGCCATCCGGCCAAGGTCCAGAAAACCAATCCAACAGTCAAAGCAACACACGCAAACAGCCCGATTGCGGCTGTTTGCGCCGTTTGCTCCACCTGCACGCGTGCTTTTGCTACGAGGTGGGACAGCATCTTAGCGGCGTGCCGTGATCATGCCGACCAAAAAGCCCAAGCCCGCTGCAATGCCGAGCGATGTTGCCGGCTGCTTCTGCACAAAGTCTTCGGCCTGAAGCTGTGCTTCGAGAATTTTGTCGCGGCCGGCGTTTTGCAGGTTTTCGGCTGTCTGGGCAGCGGCTTGTTTGGCTTCGGTCGTTTTGGCGGCGCCAAGGTCAGCCATGGTCTGTGTCAGGGTCGCCAGATCGTTTTTCAAAGTTGTGATCTGGGCGGAAAGGTCTTCAACGGATACATCGTTGCCGGTGAGGGATAGGTTCGCTTTAGCCATGGTGAATCTCCTAAGTTGTGCTTCGTTTCACAAGATCAACGCGCGGCGCAGACCAATGTTCCAATAAAAAAGCCCCGCTGGCGGTACAGCGGGGCTTTGGATCTAAACGGAGGAGGATTAAGCGTGCAGTGTCTCGGTTGAAGAGAAGAACATCGCTTGGCTCACGGCAGAGATAACCTGATCTTCGGTGTATGGCTTAGAGATCAGGAAGGCTGGCTCGGGCTTGTCACCCGTAAGCAAACGCTCTGGGAAGGCTGTGATAAAGATCACAGGGCGGTGACCCAGTTCCGCCAAAAGGTCGTTCACAGCGTCAATGCCGGAAGAATTATCGGCCAGCTGAATGTCTGCGAGGATCAGGTCAGGCACGTCAGCGCGACCCAGCTCAACCGCTTCGTCACGGGTGCGGGCAACGCCGGTAACACGGTGGCCCATTTCGGCGACGATGCTTTCGATATCCATCGCGATGATCGCTTCGTCCTCGATGATCATGACAGAGCCCGTCACGCTGTCTGCCATTTCGCGGCGGGCAATTGCGACGAGTTCTTCTGCTTCGCTGGCTTCCACGCCGATGATCGTGCCGATGCTTTCGTAGTTAAAGCCTTCGATCGTGTAGAGCAGCAGCGCTTCGCGGCTGTTATTCGTCAGCTTTGCAAGGTGACGCTGTGCTTTGGCGCGCGCACCGGATTCACCGTCTTCTACCGGCGCACCAGCGCTGGCCCAAATACCGTACAAAACACGGAACAAACCTGTCTTCACATCTGTTCCATCCAGAACAGAGCGATCTGTCAAAATGGCCTCGAGCGAAGCCGCGGCAAAGTTGTCGCCGCTGGTCTGGCTACCGGTAAGAGCGCGTGCGTAGCGCCGCAGATAGGGGATAAACATTCCAAGCTGATCGCTTACGCTTTGGGCCGATGTTGCATCCGTCATTCGTGCAGTCCTTTTTTTTATCTTTTCGGGAACCAAACGCATGCAAGACGCGTTTGGTTCCCGAAGATGAAGCGAATTTTTGAACTTTTTTGTGTGATCGAGGTAAAATGTCGGGACAAGGACAAAGCAAGCAACAGCACGGGGTAATCGACGAAAACCTGCGCCGTGTTTATCAGGAAGCTGTTGATGAAGGGGTCCCTGACCGCTTTAAATCACTCTTGGAACAATTGAAAAAGCAAGACGACGACCAAGGCAAAGCTCAATGAGCGGCGCTGATCCCCGCGACGAGCTGGTAGAGCATCTGCCAGCCATGCGTGCGTTTGCGATCTCGCTTACGCGCAATGGTTCCGTCGCGGATGATATGGTTCAGGATACTTTGGTTAAGGCGTGGACAAATATCGACAAGTTTCAGGTCGGTACGAATATGCGGGCCTGGTTGTTCACAATTCTGCGCAACACTTATTATTCGTCCCGCCGGAAGGCTAAGCGCGAAGTTTCAGACGTGGACGGTGTTTTCACCGAAAGCTTGGCGGAAAAGCCGGCCCATGACGGCCACCTTCAAATGAATGATTTCAGGGTCGCGTTGGGTAAGCTGAAGGTAGAGCAACGAGAGGCGTTGTTGCTGATCGGCGCTTCGGGGTTCTCTTATGAAGAAGCCGCCGAAATGTGCGGTGTGGCAGTTGGCACCATCAAAAGCCGGACAAACCGTGCGCGTGCGCAGCTGGCCGAGTTGATGGGGCTGAATGAGGACGAAGCGATGGAGATGACGGACGATGCGACGATGTCTGTGCTCTCGGCTTCGAAAGTCGCAAGTTTCTAGAACATGACCTCTGGCTTTTTACGTAATAGCTTCTTTGGCGGCCTCGCCTTTCGGGTCCTGCTGTTTTTGTCGCTGGCATTGCTGCCGATTGGTTTGATCGCTGTCCAACAGACGCGTGAGATCGCGGAGCAAAGCCAGCGAACAGCGGAGCTTTCATTGCTTGCGGTGACAGAGCAAGCCGCGGCTGTTGAGCGGACAACTTTGCAAGAGGCGCTGGGCGCGGGGCGCGCTTTGGCGGCGATTGTGGCGCTTGCGCGCGATGATCCGGCGCGGTGTTCGGCATTCCTGAAAAGCTACAAAGAGGACGCCGAGAATTACCGCCTTGTGGGCTATGTCAGATCAGATGGTGTGATGAATTGTTCATCGACCGGAGAGCGGTACGAGCTGAGCTCAAGCACTGTTTTTCAGGCCGCTATGGAACGTAAATCAGTTACGGTTTCCTCTGTTTCGCGGGGGGCTGTTTCTGGCGCTGCAGTTGTCATCGTTACTGTGCCCTTGATCGAAAACGGCGATATGACGGGCTTCGTCTTTATCTCGATAGGTCAGGACGTTCTTAAGGATAATGAACCAGAAAAGCTGGACGCCACACCAAATGCATTGCTCATCTTCAACAACGTTGGAGAGCTGATTGCGACCGAACAAGATGTGGACGTGGCGCGCGAAGAATTGCCGGCAGCATATGACCTTGAGCAATTCTCGGGCACGGGTCGGCAGGTTTTTACCGCTCAAAGTGTTGGCGGGGACCAGCGTGTTTATGCCCTTATTCCAATGCTGCAAGATACCGTTTACGCAATGAGCGTTTGGCCCGTCGACACGCCATTGCTCGAGACAGATTTCTCAGGCCGCGTATCGTCACTTTTGCCAATTGTGATGTGGATCGCGAGCCTTGTTGTCGCGTTCTGGGCGTTGAACCGTCTGGCCATTACCCACATTCGCAAGCTGGGCCGCCAGATGCGCCATTTTGCGCTGAACCGGACTTTGCCGCGGGTGCCTTTGGGCGACCGCGTGCCGAGAGAGATCGAAGCCATGGAGGAATCATTCCTTGGCATGGCCAATTCGATTTTGCAGGATGAGGCACGTCTGGAGGACAGCTTGCGTGAGAAGAATATTCTTCTCAAAGAGGTCCATCACCGCGTGAAGAACAACCTCCAGCTGATCTCGTCGATTATGAACATGCAAATCCGGCAGGCGCCGACCGATGCAAACCGCCGTGTTCTGCAACGCCTGCAAGACCGTATCCTGAGCCTCGCGACGGTTCACAAAAGCATGTATCAGGATAATGAAATGGCCCGCGTGAACGCGGGGATTTTGTTGCGCGAGATCGTTGCGCAGAACCTCTCGGTTGGCATGGCGCCGAATGCAGGTATCAAGCTGGTTGAAGAATACGATGACATCATGATCGGCCCTGATGATGCTGCCCCGATCACGCTTTTGGTATCCGAAGCCGTGACCAATGCGCTGAAATATGTTGCGCGTGATACGCATGGGAAAAAGCATATCCGCGTGAGCCTCAAATATGTCGGGGAAGAACGTGCGGCTTTGGTTGTTGAAAACACAGCGGGTGGCGAAGAAATCGAAGGCGGCACCGGTCTTGGATCAAAGCTGATTCAGGCCTTTGCGCGGCAGTTGAACGGTACTCTGGAGATCCATGAAGAAGAGGATCGGTATAGCCTCGAATTGGATTTCCCTGTGCCGTTGACGGATAAAATGGCCTACGATTACTAGGGGTGTACTGTTGGGGATTTATTCAACCGTATGTATTAAAACGTTATTTTTGCCATCTCCCGTGGGGTGCCGCCGAATGTCGCAGGCATAATCGGCATGAATCTCAAGATACTTGGGAACGATGCCGCAGCGCGGCTGTTCTTTCTGTGAACGCTTAGGAAAAGGAGGCGCAAATGACGACTGAGATGTTTCTCGGCGGCCTCATGATCCTGACGATGGTTGCTGGAATAGTGATTGCGATGACTTCTACGCGCAATTCCGACAGCGGCCGCTTTGACGAGGATCGATCCCCTCGCAAGGACCGCGACAGCCGTGGGCCAAAGGCCCGAGGTTAGGTATTGTCAGACAAGAGGTCCAAAACTTAAGGCTTCCCCGTCACGGGGGAGCCTTTTGGTCTGTCTAAACCTCAGAATACCGGCGGGGTCAGGGCGCTTACAATTTCGCAGGGCTCGGTACCGATATTGCGGAACCGGTGAGGCAGGCGGCTGTCAAAAATGTAGCCGTCACCGCGGTTCAAAACACCTACCGTATCACCAACCGTCAATTCGATCTGCCCGTGCGTGATGATTCCCGCCTCTTCGCCCTCATGGGCCAGAAATTCAGGGCCGGTGTCGGCGCCGGGGGGGTATGTCTCATGTAGGACCTGAAGCGTGTGTTTTCGGGCGTTGCCCAATTGCCGCAACGACACTTGACCCGGACCCACAGGCGCAACCTGCGTCAGCTCATCTGCGCGAAAGAATATCTTGGGCGTGTCCGGCTCTTCGATCGAGCCGAAGAACTCGGCCATAGAGATAGGAATGGCATCCAGCAAGCTTTTGAGCGAGGCCACAGAGGGAGAGGTTTTATCGGTTTCGATCAATGAGATCGTCCCGTTTGTCAGGCCCGCGCGGGTGGCAAGCTCCCTTTGGGATAGACCGCGCTGCATGCGGATTTCTTTTAGTCTTTGGCCGATGTCCAAGGGAGAGCGTCCTGATAAAGTCGATGTGATCCGCGTAGGCGGCGATTTGCCACAAAAATGCGCACCCATTGGCGAAAAATACAAGTGCCTGAACTATCCCGATTGACAATTAAATTAAACAGGGCAAAAGAATTTATTAAACGCGGGTCTGCCGCGTCTGGTTTTCACTCATATAGGATTATGTCCATGGCCAGCACTGCAAAACGTGGCTCTAACAAGAGCACAAAGAAGAAGCCCCAGATCGCCATCGTCGAAGATGCGGTGCCTGTGACGTATACCAACGCTGAACTTGTGGCGCGCCGTGAAGCGGCTGTGCCGCGTGGTGTGGCTTCTGCCACGCCGGTTTATGCATCCTATGCAGAGAATGCAGAGCTTTGGGATGTAGAGGGCAAACGCTTCATCGATTTCGTCGGTGGTATTGGTGTGCTCAACACAGGTCACCGTCACCCCGGTGTGATCGCTGCTGCGAAAGCGCAAGAAGACCAGTACACGCACACCTCCTTTCAGGTTGTGCCCTACGCACCTTACGTTGAGTTGGCAGAAAAGCTGAACGCGCTGGCCCCCGGTGATGCACCCAAGAAGACACTTCTGGTTACCACTGGTGCCGAAGCCGTTGAGAACGCGGTGAAAATCGCACGTGCGGCAACTGGCCGTCCTGGTGTGATCGCCTTTACTGGCGCTTATCACGGACGCACGCTGCTGACGCTGGGCATGACCGGCAAAGTGTCTCCTTATAAAAAGAGCGTTGGCCCGTTTCCTGCCGATGTTTTCCGCGCACCTTTCCCGAATGTGCGTGACGGCATCACCGTCAAGGATGCGCTGACCGGCCTTCAGAACCTCTTCCTGACCGATGCCGATCCGTCCCGCATTGCGGCGATCATCATCGAGCCTGTTTTGGGTGAAGGTGGCTATACACCAGTGCCGTTCGAGATGCTGACCGCTCTGCGTGATATCTGTGACGAACATGGCATCATGTTGATCGCAGACGAAGTGCAGGCAGGCTTTGGTCGGACTGGAAAATGGTTCGCGATTGAGCATTCCGGCGTTGTGCCAGACCTGATCACCGTGGCGAAATCAATGGCGGGCGGTTATCCGTTGGCCGGTGTTATCGGCCGTGCCGATGTGATGGACGCGATGGACCCGGGCGGTTTGGGCGGCACATATGGCGGCAACCCTGTTGCGTGTGCGGCTGCTTTGGCTGCGATCACAGCGATTGAGGACGAGGACCTTTTGGCCAAGTCCATTGCGATGGGTGACAAGCTCAAAGCCCGCTTTGCAGAGATTGGCGCACGCTCTGCGCCCTATCGGATGTGGGATATTCGCGGTCTTGGCGCGATGGTTGCGGTTGAATTTGTGACCGACTTTGAAAGCACTGCACCGGATGGGGCGCTGACCAAGCGTGTGATTGCACATGCGCTGGAGCGCGGCCTGCTGCTGTTGAGCTGTGGCATGCATGGCAATGCCATCCGCGTGATGGTGCCGCTGACCGCATCCGAAGAGATTGTGGACGAAGGTCTGGCGATCTTTGAAGAAGCACTGGCTGCTGCTGTCGCAGAGAGCGCGCAGTAAGCATCTACTTTATCGTGAGAAGTTTGGCGCGCGGGGGGCAACCTCCGCGCGTTTTCTCTTTTCGCGGCAGCGTGAGTGTGGATAAGCATAGCGCGAGGGGTTCGCTATATGCGTGTGTTGGTGTTTTCGATTGTGATGTTTCTGGCCTGCGCTGCGCAGGCTGAAGAGGCTGTAAGGCTTGGCATCTTTGGTGTGGTTGACAGCGTAGCGCCGTTGGCAGTTGCAGGTCGCGAAATTTCGGCGCCTGAGGATTTACCGGTGATCAGTCCGCTGGGGCCGGGGCACGAAATTGCGGTGGGCGATACCTTGGCGATCGTGGTGCAGCCAGTGGGTGAACAGCTTGTCGCGACGCGGATTTTGGCGGTTTTTCCGATCGTAGGGCCGCTGGGCGATGTAGCCTCCGCTTCGGCGAATGTGATGGGAACGCAGGTGCATCTACCGCCCGATACCAAAGTAAAATCAGGGCAGGCCGTGGCAATCAGCGGGTTCTGGAGCGGTGGGCAGGTTATCACTACAAAGGTGCGGCGGATCGAATGGCAGGGTTTTGCCCAACTGGTCGGCGCGTTCGAGGAAGCGGACCAGCTTTTGATTGGCGGCACCGAAGTTGTGGGTGCGCAAGCCGCTCAAGACGGTTTTGGTGGCCATGTCTGGATGTTGAGCGGGGCGCCGGAGAAGGGGCAATTGCAGGTGCGGTTGATGGCGAAAGGCCTGTTTGGCGGTGTCGTCGATCTGGCTTTGTGGCAGGGCTATGCATCGCTGCCGATTGCCTCACAAACCTACATGATTCACGGTACTGATGTTGTGGGGACCGCCCGCGATGCCCGGATGCCGCCGCCCGGCACGTTGGTCACGCGCTGCGCCCGAGAGGGTAGGGTGGTGACTGCCGCCCCCGAAGGACTGGAGGCGGCCTTTGCCCTGCTTGATTGCGCTAGACATATTCCGGTGGATTAAAGGTCTCGGCGTTGGCGCGGGACCAGCGTTCTTTATACCCCATGTGATCGGCAGCATGATCATCGACCAGGAACCCTTCTGGTAGGTAGGGGAATGCCTGATTGCCTTGCACCATTGAGCGGTCGGACTGCCGCTGCATCAGGTGGTGGGGCAAGAAATCACTTGGCTGGGAAAGGCCGGCGGCGCCTGTCATTTCACCCAATGCTTTAAGCGTGTTGCGATGAAAGCGCGCTACCCGTACTGATTTGTGGAGCGGATCAAGCGCACGGGCGCGCAGGGGGTCCTGCGTGGCGACACCAACGGGGCAGTGGTTCGTGTGGCAGGCCTGCGCCTGAATACATCCGATCGCAAACATAAAGCCGCGTGCGGAGTTGCACCAATCCGCCCCCAGTGCCAAAGCGCGCGCAATATCAAACGCCGAGACGATTTTGCCGGCTGCGCCCAGCTTGATCTGGTCGCGGATACCCGCGCCGCGCAGGGTGTTATGTACAAAAGTCAGCCCTTCGACCATCGGCATGCCGACGTGGTTCGCAAACTCCAGCGGGGCGGCCCCTGTGCCACCTTCGGTGCCGTCCACGACGATAAAGTCTGGAATGATATTGGTGACGAGCATGGCTTTAACCATGCACATAAATTCACGCTGGTGGCCGATGCAAAGCTTGAAGCCAACCGGCTTGCCGCCTGACAGCTTTCTCAGCGTGCCCAAAAACTGCATCATCTCGATTGGTGTCGAAAAGGCCGAGTGTGACGCGGGCGAAATGCAGTCCTGCCCCATCGGCACGCCGCGCGCTTCGGATATTTCTTCGGTAATCTTCGCCGCCGGGAGCATACCGCCATGGCCGGGCTTTGCGCCTTGTGACAGCTTGACCTCGATCATTTTGATCTGGTCGCTAGCGGCCTGTTCTGCGAATTTCTCGGGGCTGAATTGCCCATCCTCGGTCCGGCAACCGAAATAGCCTGAACCGATTTCATAGATCAGATCACCGCCTGCTTCCCGGTGATAGCGGCTGATCCCGCCTTCGCCAGTATCATGGGCAAACCCACCCTTCGCCGCGCCCTTGTTCAACGCGGAAATCGCATTGGCCGAGAGCGAGCCAAAGCTCATCGCGGATATATTATAGATGGAGGCAAGATAGGGTTTGGTGCAATCCCTCCCGCCGATTGTGATGCGGAAATCGGTGTCAGTGATGTGCTTTGGCTGTACCGAATGGGTGACCCAGCTGTAACCAGCGTCGTAGACCCGCATCCGCGTACCAAAAGGGCGGGCGTCCTCTTGGCCCTTGGCGCGCTGATAGACCAGCGAGCGGGCATCGCGGCTAAACGGCTCTTCGTCCTGATCATTTTCAATCAGGTACTGGCGGATCTCGGGCCGGATTCCTTCGAACAAAAACCGCATGTGTCCGAGCACCGGATAGTTGCGTAAGATCGAATGCGAAGGCTGCTGGACATCTTTAATTCCCAGCGCCGACAGCGCCCCGAAGAACACCAGTGGCAGCACAAACCACCCCGACCAGAAAAGCATCGCGATCAGACTGATCACGGCAAGAACCACCACCCCTGCAAAGGTGCTGAAACGGGTGAGGTTGGACAAATCTTGCATGCAGGTCTCCAGATTGATCAGGGTTGGATAGCGTGCGGAGGTTTAGAGCGTATTAAGCGGAGGCTTGGCAAGGGTTAGCAGGGCAGTTGACGTGACTGTTATCTGGGTCACCTCGATTCTGTTTGCGCAAATAATTGGCACAATTCATGCGAGAAAGCTGTCTGAAATCAATGGTGTGCAGGTAAAGTAAGCTGAGTCCGAGGGAATGCTTGCTCATTTTTGAAAAGCTGCCTAGGCTTGAACAGGATTTCGGAGTGTGCGCGGAAAAATGGCGCTGAAACCGGAGCGGAGATTTGGGAAAATTGGAACCGAACCACGACTTCGTGGGTGGCAGAATTTCACCGGATATCCAATAAGACGAGGCGGCGACCCTCGCCGCGCTTTAGTATGAAAACGGGAGATTTCACTATGAAAATGTTCAAGACGATGACCGTAGCAGGAGCCTTTGCCGGCGCGATGCTGGCGGGCACTGCGTCCTTTGCGCAGGAAAAGTTCATCACCATCGGTACTGGCGGGCAGACCGGCGTTTACTTTGTTGTGGGTCAGTCGATCTGCCGCTTGGTTAACCGTGGTTCTGCCGATCACGGTCTGAAGTGTACCGCGCCATCGACAGGTGGTTCGATTGCCAACATCAACGCCATCAAGGCGGGTGACATGGACATGGGTGTGGCCCAATCCGACTGGCAGCATCACGCGTATAATGGCACGTCCAAGTTCGAAGGCGACAAGTTTGACAACCTGCGCGCGGTCTTCTCCGTGCATGGTGAGCCGTTCAATGTTATTGCGCGCAAAGACAGCGGCATCAAAACGTTCGACGACCTCAAGGGCAAGCGCGTTAACATCGGCAACCCCGGCTCTGGCCAGCGTGCAACGATGGAAGTTGTGATGGCGGCCAAAGGCTGGACGCTGGATGATTTCGCACTGGCGTCCGAACTGAAGCCGGCCGAGCAGGCCGCAGCACTGGGCGACAACAAAGTTGATGCGATCATCTACACAGTAGGCCACCCCAACGGTTCCATTCAGGAAGCGGTATCCACAATTGATGCCGAGCTGATCACTGTTGCCGGTCCCGAGATTGACGGCCTGATCAACGACAATCCGTTCTATGCAGCAGCCACCATTCCCGGCGGCATGTACAAAGGCACGGATGCGGATGTGAACACCTTTGGTGTTAAAGCGACGTTCGTTTCTTCTGCCGATGTGGACGAAGAGACCATCTATCAGACTGTCAAAGCTGTGTTCGACAACTTTGACCGGTTCAAGGGTCTGCACCCTGCTTTCGCAAACCTGAAAGAAGAAGACATGATCTCTGCCGGTTTGTCCGCGCCCCTGCATGACGGCGCAGCGAAGTACTACAAAGAGCGTGGCTGGATCGAATAAGCAACGCGACTTTTACCAAACAGAGCGGCGGACAGGTTTTTCTGCCGCTCTGACGGCTTCGCGACCGAACGCGAAGACCAGCACGCACCTTGAAAGGTGCGGCATGCAACAGGGGACACTGTCATGACGGACCAACAAAAAGCAGCAGCTGTAGAAGCCGAGGCCGCAGGGCGCGGTGGACTGGACCAGAGCGAGCTTGACGAACTTGTCGCCTCCTCTGATACGGGCGGACGGTCTGTCGGTGGTCCGGTAGGCGTTTTGCTGATGCTGACGGCGTTGGCATGGTCCTTGTTCCAGCTTTATATCGCCTCGCCGTTCGGTCTGTTTAATGACACGCTGGCGCGCTCTATCCATCTTGGATTTGCTGTCTTCCTTGGCATTCTTGCCTTCCCTGCCGCACGCACGAAATTCCAGGTCATTCTGGGCATCGTGGTGCCATTGGCCCTTGCGGCCCTGTTTATGGTCGCTGCCAAAGACGGTGTTGCCGTCTGGTGGATTCCGATCCCCGCTATCGCCGTTGCTGCCACTGTTGTGCTTGGCTCGCCCAAGTCGCGCATTCCGGTTTGGGAATGGGTGTTGGCCATCGCCGGAGCGCTGGCCGCGCTCTACCTGTTTTTCTTTTACCGTGAGATTGCGGACCGCGTCGGTGCGCCGATCACGCAGGATTACGTGGTTGCTGTCATCGGCATCATGATCCTGCTTGAGGCGACGCGGCGGGCCTTGGGGCCTGCGCTGATGATCGTTGCGTCGGTCTTTCTTATGTACACTGTTCTGGGTCCGAATATGCCCAGCATCATCGCCCACAAAGGCAACAGCCTGTCCGAGATCGTAAACCACCAGTGGATCACCACCGAGGGTGTGTTCGGCATCGCGTTGGGTGTTTCGACCTCGTTTGTTTTCCTGTTTGTGTTGTTCGGATCATTGCTCGACCGTGCAGGCGCGGGCAACTATTTCATTCAAGTGGCGTTCAGCTTGATGGGTCATATGAAGGGCGGACCGGCCAAGGCGGCTGTTGTTTCCTCTGCCATGACGGGTCTGATCTCCGGTTCTTCGATCGCCAACGTGGTGACGACGGGGACGTTCACGATCCCGCTGATGAAGAAAGTGGGCTTCAGCTCTGAAAAGGCTGGCGCGGTCGAGGTGGCCTCATCGGTCAACGGCCAGATCATGCCGCCTGTCATGGGTGCTGCTGCCTTCTTGATGGTCGAGTATGTGGGCATTCCCTACTTTGATGTAGTGAAACACGCGTTTCTGCCGGCGGTTATCTCATACATCGCGCTGGTCTATATTGTGCACCTTGAAGCGCTGAAGGCCGGTATGGAGGGACTGCCGCGCGCGACAGTGCCAAAGCCATGGGTCGCGTGGCTGATGTCGATTGCGTTCACCATCGCTGTGATCTGCGCGCTAAGCTTTGGTGTCTATTATCTGATGGGCTGGATCCGTCCCGCGTTCCCCGAGACGGCTGGCTACATCATCTTTGTCTTCCTGACTGCTGTGTACACGGGGCTTCTTTATGTTGCTTCGAAGGAAAAACCGCTCGAGCTGGATGACCCCGAGGCACCTGTGACAACGCTTCCTTTGCCGGGTCCGACGATCCGCTCTGGTTTGCATTTTATCCTGCCGGTTGTCGTGCTGGTCTGGGCGCTGATGGTAGACCGTCTGTCGCCGGGCCTGTCTGCTTTCTGGGCGACATCCTACATGGTGTTCATTCTGGTTACCCAGCGGCCGCTCATGGCGATTTTCCGTGGTCAAAGCCAGCTTGGCAACGACATCAAAGACGGGTTGCTGGACTTGATTGACGGATTGGTCACTGGCGCACGCAACATGATCGGGATCGGTATCGCAACCGCGACTGCCGGTATCATCGTTGGCTCGGTAAGCCAGACAGGCGTTGGAGCGGCCCTTGCGGATGTGGTCGAAGTGCTGTCGGGCGGTAACATCCTCGCCATCCTTGCGCTGACGGCTGTCTTGTCGCTGATTCTGGGGATGGGGCTGCCGACCACGGCGAACTATATCGTTGTGTCCGCGCTGTTGGCGCCTGTCATCGTGACGCTCGGCCAGCAGAACGGACTGATCGTGCCGCTGATCGCTGTCCACCTGTTTGTTTTCTACTTTGGTATCATGGCGGATGTGACGCCACCGGTGGGGCTTGCCTCTTTTGCGGCTGCGGCTGTATCGGGCGGTGATCCGATCAAAACCGGCGTCGTCGCGTTCTTTTATTCGCTGCGCACGGCAGCGCTGCCGTTCCTGTTCATCTTCAACACCGAGCTTTTGTTGATCAATGTGACGTGGGCGCAAGGTATATTCGTCTTTATCGTAGCCACGATTGCCATGCTGCTGTTCGCGGCAGCAACCCAAGGCTGGTTCCTTGCCAAGAACCGTTTCTATGAGACGATTGCGCTGTTGCTAATTGCCTTTACGCTCTTCCGCCCGGGCTTTTGGATGGACATGATTGTCCCTCCCTATTCCGAGGTTGCTTCAACCGAGATCGCGCAAGCGGCACAGGATACACCAATGGGAGAGACGCTGCGTTTGCGGGTGTCTGGTGTGAATGATCTGGGTGATCCGCTTGAATTTGTGGCGCTTTTGCCGATGGGCGAGGGGGCAACCGGCGAAGAGCGGTTAGATAATGCAGGGCTGGTCTTCCGGCAGGATGGCGATAAACTGATCATTGATGATGTGGCCTATAACTCTGCGGCGCAGGGGGCAGGTCTGGATTGGGATCAGGAGGTACTGCGGGTGCTGAAACCAGAGCCACAACCAAGTAAGTATCTGATGTTCTTACCTGCACTGTTGCTGCTGGCTGGTGTGGTGATGTTGCAGCGGGGCCGGAATTCGCGTGCTCCTCGCAAGATGGCGGCAGTATAAAATCACCCGTACAATGATGACATATGCGATGTGTTGCTCCGTTACGGCACAGGCCCGTTTGAATGGTTCCACTCTTGTTATAAAGGGCGTATGGACCACTTCAAACGGCCAGAGCCGTTGTTTCCGGAGTGAACAGATATGACACCTTTCGCAATTGCAGGCGTACAAATGTACGTCAACGCGCTGCAGCCCAACGTCGATGGCATGATCCAGCGCCTCGATATCCTGATGGCCCGCTTCCCATGGACGCAGATGGTCCTGTTTTCTGAGTTGGCGCCTTTTGGTCCGCTGGATCGCTACGCCTTGCCGCCTCAGAACGAAGCGCTTGAAAAGTTTCAGGCAGCCGCGGTCAAGCACCACGTTTGGCTGATCCCGGGTTCGATGTTTATCACTGATCCGGAAGACGGCCGCATCTATAATACATCCGTGGTGATCAACCCGCAGGGTGAGATCATTCGCCGCTACGCCAAGATGTTCCCGTTCCGGCCTTACGAATCCGGTATCGCTGCGGGTACAGATTTCTGTGTGTTCGACGTGCCAGAAGTTGGCCGTTTCGGCCTGTCGATCTGTTATGACATGTGGTTCCCCGAAACCACGCGCCAGCTGACCAGCCAAGGTGTCGAAGTGCTGCTGCACCCTGTTCTGACAGGGACAACGGACCGCGATGCCGAGCTTGCCATCGCGCGGGCCACTGCTGCGCAATTCCAGTGCTATGTCTTTGACGTGAACGGTCTTGGCGCCGGCGGGGTTGGTAAATCCTGTGTGGTTGATCCGACGTCTATGGTGCTGCACCAGTCTGCCGGTCAGGAAGACATGTTCCCGATTGAGGTCGATCTCGATATGGTGCGCCGTCAACGCGAAACCGGTATGAAGGGTTTGGGCCAGGTCCTGAAATCCTTCCGTGACCGTTCCGTCGACTTTTCGGTCTATGATCGCACCAGCGGGACCGATGAATTCCTCAAGACGCTGGGACCGCTTGCGATCCCGCACAAGGGGACAACAGCAGGTCTGGACACGATGGCACCGGCAATGCGCGTGCCGTACGCGCCTGCGACAAATGGACAAGACAGCCTGCCGGGCTTTGCCTACAAAGTACCGCCTGCTTTCCCTGACGAACCTTTGCCAAACCCCTCTGCCGGTACTGCTGTACCCGCGGGGGAAATTGCACCTACCGACGCGCCAGTCGCGGCGGTACCCAACCCTCCCGTTAAGCCCGGTATTCTGACCGGGTCTTCGGGAAATGATACATCCAGCGGCTAGGGCTGTATGCAGGCGGGACAGGCGCCAAACCTGTCCCGCCCTCATCGCACACCCCGGCTGCGCTTACTAAGCGGAGAACGACCGATGCATGCGATGAGAGACTATTCTTCAGCGATACAGCTGCGCTCTGACCGGTGGAGCGCGTTGCGTGAAGCGACAAGCGCTCTGACGCGGAACCCAAGTGCAGGCGAAGCGTCACAGCTGCGCGGCATGATTGAAAGCCTTTTTGACTCGCTTGGAACGATGGAAGCCTATTGGGCTTTCCCGGGCAAACACGCTTTTTCACTGATCCGGCGGCATTTCGATCAGGGCAAGCTTGATGATGTCAGCTTTGCCGTCAATCGTATCACGCGGGCGCTGACCACGGGTGCATACCGCCGACGCCACATCCCGCTTGAGCGCGACAGCGTCGATCAGGATGAACAGGACGACGAGGCCCACCAAAGCCTTGAGATGCGCGCGCTGTCCAAGCCGTATTTCGAAGTGCTGATCGTCGATAGCGTTAATGAGCATCAGGAGCGCTGGCTCAAGACCAACGTGACCGGTATGCGCCGCGCCGAAGACCAGTTTATATACGAAGCCGTCGTTGTTCCGTCGATCGAGGATGCGCTGATCGCGGTGCTGTTCAACCACAACATTCAGGCCATTGTCGTGCGTCCTGGATTGGTTCTGCACTCGGACAAGGTCGAAGAAATTCTACACCGCTATCTGGCCCGTGCAGGTGGCCGCGACGAGATCGACGCGATCCCGCCGGAAAACTACGGCCCGGAGTTGTGTCGTATGATCGCAAAAGTCCGGCCAGAGCTGGACGCCTATCTGGTGACGGAGCGGTCGGTTGAGGATATTGCAGGTCTCGATCTGGGGATTTGTCGGCGCGTCTTTTACAACTCCGAAGACTTCATGGAGCTGCACCTGAACATTCTGCGCGGCGTGCAGGCACGGAACAAATCGCCCTTCTTTACGGCTTTGGTGGAATACTCCAAGCAGCCGACGGGCGTTTTCCACGCGATGCCTATCAGTCGCGGTAAATCTATTACTCGGTCCCACTGGATTCAGGACATGGGCGCTTTCTACGGGCCGAATATCTTTCTGGCGGAAACCTCTGCCACATCTGGTGGACTTGATAGCCTGCTAGAACCCCAAGGTCCGATCAAAGAAGCGCAAGAGCTTGCTTCGCGCGCGTTCGGGTCCAAGCAGACGTTCTTTGCCACGAACGGCACGTCTACCTGTAACAAGATCGTCGTGCAGGCGTTGTTGCAGCCCGGCGATATTGTGCTGGTGGACCGTGATTGCCACAAATCCCACCACTACGGTATGGTGCTGGCAGGCGCGCAGGTGAGCTATCTTGATAGCTATCCGCTGAGCAAATATTCGATGTATGGCGCCGTGCCGTTGTCAGAGATCAAGGAACGCCTTCTTGAGATGAAGGCGCAGGGCAAACTGGACCGCGTGCGGATGCTGCTGCTGACCAACTGCACCTTTGATGGGCTGGTCTATAACGTTGAGCGGGTGATGCAGGAATGTCTGGCGATCAAGCCCGATCTGATTTTCCTTTGGGACGAGGCGTGGTTTGCCTTTGCACGTTTCAACCCGACGTATCGCCAGCGTACGGCTATGAATGCCGCTAATGTGCTGCGGGCCAAATTCAAGACAGACGCGCATCGCGAAGCCTATGAGGCGCAGCAGGAAGAGCTGAAAGATGCGACCCATGAGACCCTGATGAAAACGCGGCTTATCCCGCCGCCCACAGCGCGGGTTCGGGCCTATTCGACCCAGTCGACGCACAAGACACTGACATCGCTTCGTCAGGGCTCGATGATCCACGTCAATGATCAGGACTTCAAAGGCGAGGTGGAGCAGAGCTTCCACGAAGCCTATATGACGCACACGTCTACCTCTCCGAACTACCAGATCATCGCATCGCTGGATGTGGGCCGCCGGCAGGTTGAGCTTGAAGGCTTTGAGTTTGTGCAGCGCCAGATAGAAGCGGCTATGTCCATGCGTCGGGCAATTTCCGACCACCCGCTTTTGCAGAAGTATTTCAAGGTGCTGACTGCGGGGGATATGATCCCCGAAGAGCACCGCGAAAGTGGCGTGACCAGCTATTACGATGCTGAGCAAGGTTGGACCGATCTGTGGGATTGCTGGGAGCGTGATGAATTCGTGCTGGACGCAAGCCGCGTGACGCTGCTGGTCGGCGGCACAGGCTGGGATGGCGATACCTTCAAGAACAAGGTCTTGATGGATAAATACGGCATCCAGATCAACAAGACCTCGCGCAATACGGTTCTGTTCATGACCAACATCGGGACGACACGCTCCAGCGTGGCCTACCTGATCGAAGTGCTGGTCGAGATTGCCAAGTCGCTGGACGAACTGAACGACGATGCCTCCGGCATGGAGAAACTGGCCTTTGACAAACGGGTTCACAACCTGCTGGACAACTGCCCGCCGCTGCCGGACTTCAGCCGCTTTCACAAAGCGTTTCTGGAAAGCGGGAACAGCCGTGAAGGGGACATCCGCAAGGCGTTCTTCCTCGCGTATAATGACAAGAACTGCGATTACCTTGAGCTTGACGGATCGCTGAAAGAAGCGATGACGCGGGGCGAGACGATTGTTTCGGCCAGTTTCATCATTCCTTATCCGCCCGGCTTCCCCATTCTTGTTCCGGGGCAGGTGATCAGTCAGGAAATCCTGTCATTCATGCGTGCGCTCGACGTCAGCGAGATCCACGGCTACCGGCCCGATCTGGGCTTGCGCGTCTTTACGCAGGAGGCGCTTGAAGGCGCGACTGTGCCACCCGTTAAATCATCCAAGAAAGCTTCGGCTTAATTATCAAGACAAGGAGCATACCAATGGCTACCGTTCTGAGAAACATTTCTGAAATCCGCCGGTTCTTTCACCGCAACGAAGATCCGATCTATTTCATCTCGGCGACCAACTTCAACCTGTTGGGACTTGATGAATGGGTGAAGAATTTCAAATACATCTGCTACATTGACTGCTACGGCGGCAAGCACCCCAATGTGTTCTGCCCGTCCGAGCAGCCGCACGCGGAATTCCAGTCCATCGAGGACATCAACAACTATTTGCTCCAGCATAAGGAAGTCATCGACTTCATCAAAAAGCGCGGCGGCAAGCCCAAGTTCGTCTTCTTGATGTTCGACGAAGAGACAGAGCGTCTGTCAAAAGAGCTCGGCGCGGATGTGTGGTTCCCCAAGGCCAAGCTGCGCACAAAGATGGATAACAAAATCGAAACCGTCCGTATCGGTAACAAGGCTGGTGTGCCTTCGGTACCCAACACCCTTGCCGAAGTGACATCTTACGAGAGCCTGCGCGAGACGTGTGAAAAGGCCGGTCTGGGCCATGATCTGGTGCTGCAATCGGCCTTTGGCGACAGTGGTCACACCACTTTCTTCATCAAGAACGAAGCAGACTTCCGTCGCCACCAGTCCGAGATCATCGGTGAGGGCGAAATCAAGATCATGAAGCGGATCAGTTGTCGGGGTGCAGCGATCGAAGCGTGCGCCACCAAAGAAGGCACTATCGTCGGCCCGCTGATGACCGAGCTTGTGGGTTTTAATGAACTTACGCCTTACCGCGGCGGCTGGTGTGGTAATGAAATCCTGTCCACCGCCTTTCCGCCGAAAGTGCGCCAAAAAGCACGCGACCTGACCTTCAAATTTGGAGAACAGCTGCGCAAAGAAGGCTATCGCGGGTATTTCGAACTCGATTTTCTGATCGATAAAAAGACCGGCGATCTTTGGCTTGGTGAGTTGAATCCACGGATCACAGGTGCGTCTTCAATGACGAACCACGCAGCCTTTGCGCACGCGGATGCGCCGCTGTTCTTGTTCCACTTGCTGGAATTCTCCAAGAAGAAATTCAACCTTGATGTGGACGAGCTGAACAACCGTTGGGCAGAGCCGGACAATATCGACAGCTGGAGCCAGATGGTGATTAAACACACCAAGGACAGCGTAGATATTTGTACCGAAGCGCCAGAAACGGGCATCTACAAGATGCGTGAAGACGGCTCGGTTGTGTGGGATCGTTTCGATTATCACCGCCGCGCGGTCGAGAGCGAGAACGAAGCCTTCTTCCTGCGCATCCTGCAGCCGGGTGATTACCGCTATGAGGGGGCCGACATTGGCATCCTTGTGACGCGCGGTCGCTCCATGACCAAAAGCTTTCAGTTGAATGAGCGTGCGAAAAAGTGGATTCACGGGATCAAAAGCGCGGTAGAAGGCAAGCCGCTCCCGGTGGCGTCGGCTGATCCGCTCCTGTCCGATCCGGCGTTCAAGATCCTGTAAGACAAATCCGTTAGAAAGGCCGCTATGTATTGGCGCGCGATCTCTGAGGATTTGCCCGGCCCAAAGTGGGCCGGGCTTTTCCGCGAATATTGGTCCGATTATCGGGCGTGGTGGCTCAAAGAAGGTGAGACTGCCCGCCCGACCTATGCTGCAAGCTTGCGTGCGCTGCGGACCCATATGCCAGAGATGGTGCCGCTGTACGAAGAGCTGTGTGAACTCGCCGGTGGCGGTGATCACGCCGCGCGCTTCCTCAGCTTTTATACGCCGCCAGCCTATCTTGCGAGCTGTTCTCAGGCCGTTTGGGCGGGCAAGCAGCCCGTGCTGGTACGCAACTACGATTATAACCCAAAGGCCTTTGACAGCCTCGTGCTGCGCACGCGCTGGATGGGGCGCACAGTGATGGGCACGTCTGACGGGCTTTGGGGGCTGGTGGACGGGGTGAACGACAAGGGGCTGTCGATCTCGCTTACCTTCGGCGGCAGGCGCATCGTGGGGGAGGGCTTCGGCGTGCCGCTGATCTTGCGCTACGTTTTGCAAACTTGTGAAACCGCGCAAGAGGCAGGAGAGGTGCTGGCACGCGTGCCAACGCATATGAGCTACAACGTCACGGTGCTGGACCGAAAACGCGACTACCTCACCGTGATGATGGCGCCAGACCGGCCTGCGATTATCACCCATGCGGCGGTGGCGACGAACCATCAGGAAAATGTCGAATGGATCAGCCACGCCCGCTTTACCGCGACGGTCGAACGGGAGCGTTTCCTGCTGCAACGGTTGCGTCTGCATCAGGATCCTGAGGAAAAATTCATCAACGCATTTATGCGTCCGCCGCTCTATTCGACAGCTTTTAGTCACGGATTCGGCACGCTTTATACGGCGGTCTACCGCCCCCGTAAAAAAGAGATGGAGCTGCGCTGGCCCGGTGTCGTCTGGCCGCTATCGCTCAAGGATTTTGAGGAAGGCGCACGAGAAGTGGTGCTGCCAGGGGTTGTATGATGACGGGACCGCTTGCTTCGTTGAAGGTTGTAGAGTTTTCGGGCCTTGGGCCAGCGCCTTTGGCGGGGCAACTGCTTGCTGATCTGGGGGCCGAGGTGATTACGGTGGATCGCAAAGCCGCGCCCGCTGATCCGACCGACATCAACCGACGCGGCAAAAAATCTGTTGTGCTGGACCTTAAAAGCGACGCGGGACTGGATGCGGCCCAGCGCCTGATCGCCGCCAGTGATGTCTTGATCGAAGGATTTCGCCCCGGCGTGATGGAGCGTCTGGGCCTGGGACCCGCCGCATGTCCCGAACGGTTGATCTATGCGCGGATGACCGGCTGGGGGCAGGATGGACCGCTGTCGCAAACGGCAGGGCATGACATCAACTACCTCGCGCTGACCGGTGCGCTGCATGCGATGGGCGATGCGGACCGTGCACCGGTACCGCCGCTTAATCTGGTAGCTGACTATGGCGGCGGCACGATGTTTCTGCTGTTGGGCATCCTCAGCGCGGTGATTGAACGCGGCGTTTCGGGCAAGGGCCAGGTTGTGGATGCGGCTATGGTTGACGGTGTTCCCGCGATGATGGGCCTGATCCACGCCATGCTGGCGCAAGGAAAATGGAGCGAAGCGCGCGGCACAAATTGGCTGGATGGCGGTGCGCCGTTTTACCGTTGCTATACTTGCGCCTGTGGCGGTTATGTTTCTGTCGGCGCGCTAGAGCCGCAATTTCATGCGCTGTTGCTGGAGAAAGCCGGCCTGCCGGCCGAGCATCAGGCCAGCCAGAATGACGCCTCCCGTTGGCCCGAGCGGCATGCGCTTTATGCAACTGCGTTTGCGCAGCGCAGCAGGGATGACTGGGCGGAGATATTCACGGGCAGCGATGCTTGCGTGGCCCCTGTGTTGACGTTCTCGGAGGCGCAGTTTCACCCGCATATGGCCGCAAGGAGCACATTTATTGCGCCGGATGGTGTGATGCAGGCCGCTCCTGCGCCGCGTTTCAGTCGCAGTGCTGCGGGCACGCCGAACGTACCGGGGGCCATCGGTGCTGAAACCGATGCTGTGCTTGAGAGCCTTGGTTATAGCGCTTCTGAAAGGTGCGCCATCACAGGCTGAGCAACGGGAGCAAACCTGCTATCGTTAAAATAGCAGTGTTCCCTGCTATCAATCACGCTATATATACACGATGTCTGACGCCGTTGATCTTTCCCGTACATCGCTGGAGCAGCTCATTGTCTGCCCTGTGTGCGATGCGACCTACCAGCTTGAGCATCCGGGCAACGGTGAGCGGGCTGTTTGTTCGCGTTGCCATAAGGTGTTGATCGCGCCACGGCGCAAAGCGGGGATGCAGATCATTGCTGTTGCCATCGCGGTGGTGGTGCTGATTACCGCGGCAAGTGTCTTTCCTTTTCTGCAAATTTCGGCGGCGGGACGGAGTAATTCTGTCTCGATCATTGATGCGGCGCTGTCCTTTACCGAAGGGCCGCTGTTGGTGCTGGCGCTGATGACGGCGGGCTTTATCCTGTTTGTGCCGCTGCTGCGGATGCTGTTGACGGTCTATGTGCTTGTGCCTGTTGTGCTGGATCGTCCGCCTGCGCGCCATGCGATCCCGGCTTTCCGCCTCTCCGAGGCGATGCGCCCGTGGTCCATGGCCGAGATTTTTGCGCTGGGATGTGCGGTCGCGCTGGTGAAAGTTGCGGATCTAGCGACGGTTAGTTTTGGTCCCGCATTCTGGATGTTTGGCGTTTTGGTGGTTCTGGTTATCGTACAGGACAGTTTTATGTGTAAGTGGTCGGTATGGAACTCTCTGGAACATCCCAAAGGACAGTGACCGCCCGTGAGGCGGGGCTTGTTGCATGCACCCGTTGCGGGCGCGCATGGCCGCTGGGAACGGCCGATTGCGGGCGCTGTGGCGCGCGCCTTGTTTCGCGTGACAAGAATAGCTTGCAGCGGGTTTGGGCGCTGTGGATTGTCGGGCTGATGTGTTATTTTCCTGCAAACATGTATCCTATGCTGCTTACCCGTCAGCTGTTTTCAGTGGATGAAAGCACCATCATCGGCGGTGCGGTTGATCTGGCCCATCACGGTGCTTACGGGATTGCCGCGATCATTCTGGTGGCCTCTGTGGTGATCCCGCTTGGGAAATTCTGGGCCATCGCGTTCTTGGCTGTCAGCGTCCGTCAAGAGCGCGGCTTTGCCTCGCACCGGCGTCTGCTGATGTATGAGGTGGTTGAGTATATCGGGCGCTGGTCCATGATCGATATCTTTGTCGTTGCCATTTTGTCGGCTCTGGTGCAACTCAAGGGCCTTGCAACGATCACACCGGGCCCTGCGGCGTTTTTCTTTGCTCTATCGGTGATTTTTACCATGTTGTCTGCTCAGGCATTCGACCCGCGCATGATTTGGGATGCGCAACCCAATGACAACGAGGCTTCAGATAATGGCTAACACTCCTCCTCCTGTTGAGATCACGACAGTGCGCAAAAGCGTGCTTTCTGGTGCATCCTTCATCTGGATTATTCCGCTTTTGGCTCTTGTGGTCGCTTTTGGTGTGGCATGGCAGTCCTACGCGGCGCGTGGTCCGGTCATCATCGTGAAATTTACCGACGGTGCGGGCATTTCCGCTGGCGAGACGAAGCTTAAATATCGCGACATCGAAGTGGGTGAGGTTGAAGAGGTCGGTTTTGGTGAAGGGTTGGAGCAAGTTGAAGTTCATATTCGCCTGCACAAGGATATCGCGCCCTACGTCGACGCAAGCTCGGTCTTCTGGATTGTGCAGCCCGAAGTGACGGCACAAGGCGTCAGCGGGCTGAGCACGGTTCTAAGCGGTGTCTACATTGAAGGTTCATGGGACAGTGAGATTGGTTTCGCGGCAAGCACGTTCAAAGGGTCGGATGTGGCGCCATTGATCCAGCCGGGTGAAAGCGGTTTGCAGATCGCCTTCCGCTCAACGGCAAACGGATCGCTGACAGATAACGCACCGATCATGTTCCGCGGAATTCAGGTCGGGCAGGTCGGACGCGCCCAAATTTCGCGCAGTGGCGCCTATGCCATCACCGAAGGTTTGATCTATGAAGAGCACCGCAATCTGATCAGCTCGTCCACGCGCTTTTGGGACACATCGGGGTTCAGTTTCTCCGTTGGTCCGTCCGGCGCCGAAATCGACTTTTCATCGCTGGCAACACTGGTCGGCGGCGGGATCACCTTTGACACCTTCGTTTCAGGGGGCGACCCTGCAAAAGACGGTGAGATTTTCGAGGTATTCGAGGACAAGGAAACCGCGCGCAACAGCCTCTTTACCAGTTCAGAAGTTGATCCGCTTCGGGTCAGCGTGATTTTCGATGAAAACATTTCCGGCCTCGCCGTAGGCGCACCGGTGGAGTTGAGCGGTTTCCGCATCGGTACGGTCGAAAGCCTGTCCGGCATCGTGGACTTTAACCAGTTTGGCGATAGCCGCGTGCGGTTGAATGTGGTGCTGTCAATCCAGCCTGCGCGCCTTGGCCTTCCGGGCGATGTGTCGGCGGCCGCCGCTCTGAGCCTGTTGCAGGATCGGGTTGCGAACGGCCTGCGTGCGCGGCTTGCTTCGGCCAGCCTGCTCACAGGTGGGCTGAAGGTTGAAATGGTAGAAGTGCCTGATGCTGCCCCTGCGAGGCTGAGTGCAACCGGTGTTGATATGCCCGTCATGCCGACAACCAAAAGCGAGACGTCGGATGCCGCGGCGACTGTGGAAGGTGTGTTCACGCGGATCAACAACCTGCCCATCGAAGAGCTGCTTAACAGCGCAATCAACGTCATGAATTCAGCTGAATTGCTGATGTCTAACGATGATCTGCAAAAAGTACCCGCCGACGTCAGCACGTTGCTCAGCGATCTGTCAGGGATCGTGACCTCGGATGACGTTAAGAATATTCCGATTGCTCTGAATGCAACACTCACGCGGGTTGAGGGATTGGTTGCGGAGCTGGAGAAGCAGCGCATCGCCGAGACATTGGGCAAAACGCTGACTGCAGCTGCGGACGCTGCCGAAGCGGTCACGTCTTCTGTGGAAGGGGTGCCTGAGCTGATTACGGACATTCAGACAGTCGCATCCAAGGCTGCATCGCTTGAGTTTGATGTTCTCATTCAGGAGCTGACCTCGCTCACCAGCTCGGCTGAGGCATTGGTGAGCAGCCCTGAAACCGCGCAATTGCCGGTGGCGCTGTCCGGTGCATTGGACCAACTGAACGCTACCCTGCGCGAGTTGCGCGAAGGGGGCGCGGTTGAGAACGTGAACCAAACGCTGGCCTCGGCGCGCAACGCTGCGGATAGCATTGCCGTATCTTCAAGGGACCTGCCGCAGGTCATCAACCGCCTCAATGCACTATTCGTGCAGGCGGGGCGTACCATCGAAGGTTATAATCGCGGCGACGAATTAAGCCGTTCTGTCGAGGCAACGCTGCGGGACATTCAACAAGCTGCCGGCGCGCTGGAAAAACTGGCGCGTACCATCGAACGAAATCCTAATTCTCTGCTGCTGGGAAGATAACATGACACTGATCAAACCATTTGCCGCCGCTGCTGCGTTGGCTTTCTTGGCCGCTTGCGGCACGCCGGACCGGATTGCGGTGCAGCCGCCGGCCATTTCCGAAACGATCCGCATCGGATATCGCTCGGTTGAGGTAAAGGACGTGTCTTTGCCCAGCTACGCCTCGGCCGATGAGATCGCCCAGCAAGGGCCGGACGGCACTTTGATCACGTCCAAAGTGCTGTGGGCCGATTCGCCGGATCGTGCTGTCGGGTTGGAATTGGGCCGGAACCTTGCAAGGCTGACCCGCGCGCGCATCGCGTCAGAGCCGTGGCCGTTCGAGGAAGCGGCAGCTGCAACGCTGGATGTTCGTTTTACCGATCTTGTTGCTGGAACGGATGGTATATTCCGCGCCACAGGCCAGTATTTTGTAGGGGTATACGAGGGCCGCGAGCGTTCGGGTCTATTTGATCTGAGCCTTGCCTATGACGCTAAAGGCGGTCCTGCTGCCATCGCGCAGGCGCGGGGCCAGATTATCCTTGATCTAGCAAAATATCTGGCACGTGAAGGGCTGCGTTAAGGTCATGCCCTTGCGTGATGGGCATTAGCGTCCTACATCGCTGGTTATGGCACAGGTAAAATCATCATCTAAGTCGGACCCGAATTATAAGGTCATCGCAGAAAACCGCCGCGCGCGGTTTGATTATGCGATCGAGAATGATGTGGAATGTGGCATCATGCTGGAGGGTTCCGAGGTGAAATCCCTGCGCATGGGCGGCTCCAACATTGCCGAAAGCTATGCTGCCGTTGAAGACGGTGAGCTATGGCTCGTGAACAGCTATATCGCGCCTTACAAACAGGCCAAGACCTTTGGTCACGAAGAGCGCCGTCGCCGCAAGCTGTTGGTGAGCCGCAAGCAACTGGCCGAGATGTGGAATGAAACCCAACGCAAGGGCATGACCCTTGTGCCGATGGTCATGTACTTCAACCATCGTGGCATGGCGAAGATCAAGATCGGCATCGCCAAGGGTAAAAAGCTGCACGACAAGCGTGAAGACGCAGCCAAGCGCGATTGGTCGCGCCAAAAATCCCGCTTGCTTAAAGATCACGGCTAACCCCCTAAGGCGAATCCCACCGCTTGATTTTTCTATCAAAAGAAAGGTCAGTACGGCGCATAGTCTTGCCCCGATTTTCATGTCGGAGTAGTCAGGGGTGTCGAACCAGGGGGAAGCCGCCATGACAGACGATCCAAAAACACTTGTGTCTACCGATTGGTTGGCAAAGCACCTCAAGGATCCTGATCTTCGGGTGATTGATGCGTCTTGGTATCTGCCCACGGATGACCGCGATCCGAAGGCTGAATATGACGCGAGCCATATCCCCGGTGCGCGGTTCTTTGATATTGATGAAATCTCTGACGCACGATCAAGCTTGCCGCACATGGCTCCGCCGATTGAGAAGTTCATGTCACGCATGCGGGCGATGGGTGTGGGCGATGGGCACCAGATTGTTGTCTATGACGGCACAGGCATCATGTCAGCGCCGCGCGTATGGTGGTTGTTCAAGCTCATGGGGCAAGAAAACGTTGCTGTGCTGGATGGAGGGTTTCCCAAGTGGCTTGCAGAAGAGCGGCCAACAGAAGACATGCCGCCGATCCCGCGTGATCGGCACATGACTGTCCGTTTTCAGAACCATCTGGTGCGCGATGTCACGCAAGTGTCCCATGCGTCAAAACTGGGTGCTCCGCAGATCGTAGATGCCCGTGCGGCCGCTCGTTTCCGTGGAGAAGCGCCCGAGCCGCGCGAAGGCTTACGTGCCGGTCACATCCCCAAGTCACGGAACGTACCGTTTGGCACTCTGCTGAATGCCGATCAGACCATGAAGACGCCCGAACAGACTCGCGCCATTTTTGAAGGTGCTGGAGTTGATCTGGGCAAGCCGGTCATCACGTCGTGCGGATCAGGTGTGACAGCGGCTGTTCTGGCATTGGCGTTGGAGCGAATGGGGCACCATGACTGGGCTCTTTACGATGGATCATGGGCCGAGTGGGGGATGTTCCCGACCGTGCCAATCGCAACCGGAGATGCGTAATGTTTGAGACCCTGAAACAGCAGCCTGCTGACAAAATTCTGGCCCTGATGCAGTTGTACAAGGAAGACCCGCGCGACACCAAAATTGATCTTGGTGTCGGGGTTTACAAGGATGCAACCGGCCTCACGCCAGTGATGCGCGCGATCAAGGCAGCAGAGCATCAGCTTTGGGAAACGCAGGACAGCAAGGTTTATACCGGTCTGGCGGGTGACCCGGCGTTCGGTGACGCGATGATCAGTCTGGTTCTGGACGGCGCCGTGCCACGCGCGAATATCGCCGCAGCCGCCACCCCGGGTGGCACAGGGGCCTGCCGTCAAGCGTTTGAGCTGATCCAGATGGCGAACCCTGACGCAAGGGTTTTTGTCTCTAACCCCACATGGCCGAACCACATTTCCATGCTGGGCTATCTCGGCATCGAGGTGGTTCATTACCGCTATTTTGACGAGGAAACGCGCGGCGTTGATTTCGATGGTCTAATTGCGGATTTGAAAACAGCCAAGAAGGGTGATGTGGTTCTTCTGCACGGCTGCTGCCACAACCCGACGGGCGCGAACCTTAACAGTTCTGAGTGGGACGAAGTGATCAAGGTGCTGCTGGACACAGGCGCCACGCCGATGATCGACATTGCCTATCAGGGCTTTGGCGACGGGCTGGACGAGGATGCTGCTGCCACGCGCAAAGTGGCCGCTGCGGTGCCGGAGTGCATTATCGCGGCAAGCTGCTCCAAAAACTTTGGTATCTACCGCGAGCGGACAGGCTTGCTGATGGTCGTGAGCGCGGATGCGGGCACGCAGGCACTGAACCAAGGGACGTTGGCCTTTCTCAACCGTCAAAACTTCAGCTTTCCGCCGGACCATGGTGCGCGCCTTGTGACGATGATCCTGAATGATCCGGCCTTGCGTGCCGATTGGCAATCCGAGCTTGAGGACGTGCGCCAATCCATGTTGGGTCTGCGTAGCCAGTTGGCGGCCGAATTGCAGCGCCTTTCCGGCTCTGACCGTTTCGGTTTTCTGGCGCAGCACCGCGGCATGTTCTCGCGTCTTGGCACGTCGCCAGAGATGGTTGAGAAGCTGCGGGTGGAACATGGTATTTACATGGTGGGCGACAGCCGGATGAATATTGCGGGGCTGAACGCCCAGACGGTTCCGATCCTTGCCAAAGCGATTGTCGACGCTGGGATCTAAGCCACCTTATACCTAGACATTAAAAAGCCCCGCATCAGACGATGCGGGGCTTTTTGCTTTTGACCATATGCGCGGCCTACCGGGAGGAGGTGGGAGGCCGCGCAATTGGTGTTACCCGCGTGTGAACTCGGGGTAGGCTTCCATGCCCAGCTCGGATGTGTCGAGACCCATGATCTCGGCTTCTTCGCTGACGCGGATGCCGACAGTTGCTTTCAGGATGAACCAGACTGCACCGGAGACGACGAAGGTAAAGATGCCGACAACGAGGATGGAGTAGAGCTGCGTGCCGAGGCTTGCGTCACCGTTGGTGAGGACAACCGCGATGGTGCCCCAGATGCCGCAGAAAAGGTGCACAGGGATCGCGCCAACAACATCGTCGATCTTCAGCTTGTCGAGGAACGGAACCGCGAAGACCACGATCACGCCGCCGATACCACCGATCAGGGTCGCCATGCCAAGCGTTGGCGTCAGCGGCTCTGCGGTGATGGATACGAGACCAGCAAGTGCGCCGTTCAGGATCATTGTAAGGTCAGGCTTTTTATACAGAACCTGCGTCAGGATCAGAGCGACAACCGCACCACCGGCTGCAGCGGCGTTTGTGTTCGCAAAGATACGGGACACGTCAGCGATATCACCGATGGAACCCATCGCCAGCTGCGAGCCGCCGTTGAACCCGAACCAACCGAGCCACAAGATGAACATACCAAGTGTCGCCAGTGCAAGGTTGGAACCCGGCATTGGGTTTACGCGGCCATCTTTGTATTTGCCGATGCGCGGACCAAGGATCAGCGCGCCTGCCAGAGCAGCCCAGCCACCCACGGAGTGCACAACAGTGGAGCCCGCAAAGTCGAGGAAGCCCATCTCGTCAAGGAAGCCACCGCCCCATTTCCAGGAAGCCTGCAGCGGATAGATAATGCCTGTCAGGATGATTACGAAGAACAGGAAAGGCCACAGTTTGATCCGTTCGGCCAAGGCACCGGACACGATTGAGGCTGTCGCCGCACAGAACATCAGCTGGAAGAAGAAATCGGAGCCAGTTGAGGCATAAGCGCTATCGTCAACGCCGGCCATATCAACGCCAACCGCTTCGAGAACACCAACGCCGAATACGCCGGACAGGACGCCCTCAATGGACCATGTGCCCAGCGGGTACATCAGGTTATAGCCGAACGCCCAATAGGCGATGGTCGCCAGAGAAAATAGCGCAACGTTTTTCGTCATCTGCATGGTCACGTTCTTGGAACGCACCAGGCCGCCTTCGAGCATGGCAAAGCCCGCGGCCATGAAGAACACCAGAAAGCCACCGATCAGGAACAGCAGTGTGTTCATGATCCAGACCATCTCGGCGGTGACTGCGGCGGTTTCGGCATCTTGGGCCAGCGCAAAAGTCGGCAGCAAGGCTGCGGCGCCGGCGACTGGAATGAAAGATTTAATATTCATCGTATCGTCCTTTAGTTTACAGAGCGTCTTCGCCGGTTTCACCGGTACGCACGCGCACGGCCTGCTCGACATCGAGCACAAAGATCTTGCCGTCACCGATTTTGCCGGTTTGTGCAGTCTTGCTAATGACTTCGACCATCTGGTCAGCGACGCTGTCTGCAACGACCAGCTCCAGCTTTACCTTTGGTACAAAGTTCACGACGTATTCGGCGCCGCGATAGATTTCTGTATGACCCGACTGTGCGCCGAACCCTTTAATCTCTGTGACCATCAGTCCGCGTACACCCGCATCCGTCAGCGCTTCGCGGACTTCTTCGAGTTTGAACGGTTTGATCGTGGCAATGATGAGTTTCACCTAATTGTCCCCTCTTGGTTCGCAGGCCATCCTGCTAAATGCACGTACAAGAAACCGGATTAGGTTGGTCGAAGGGAAGCTGGCGTAGGTGAGAGTCGTGCCATACTTAGGGTCATATGATTAAAAAATAGGCGCAACGTAATATATGCCTAAAAAGTAGGCGTTAATATGAGGCTTTGGGGCGGATCAAATGCTAAACAATCCGGCCGCAGCGGTCTAAGATGCAACAAAACAATAGGCGAGCAGGCCAGATTTCATGAGTGATTCACCAAAGCGCAGAAACCCGTTGGTTGCTGACAAGCGATACGGTCGTAAGTCGGCCACAACGAAGGCGACCCAAAAGCCGAAACCAAAGGCCAGGGCAAAAAAGCCCCGGAAGGCGCCGCGCCAGCGTCGGGGCGGCATTCTTGGATTGCTAAGCGCACTGGTGCGGTGGTTCTTCCGGCTTATCTGGGTGACCGTCTCGCGCAGCGTGCTTGTTGGCTTTGCGGTACTGGCTCTGATCGTCGGCTACTTCTATACAACCTTGCCGCCTGTCGAGGAGCTTTTGGACGGTCGCGCCAAGGGCTCGGTCACGATGCTGGACAATAACAATGAGGTCTATGCGTGGCGCGGTGATCAGTTTGGTGGCGCGGTCAGGGCCGAAACCGTTTCTCCTCACCTGAAAAACGCAGTTATCGCGACCGAAGACAAACGGTTCTTCAAGCACTTTGGTCTCAGCCCACGCGGTATCGCGTCAGCGGTACGTATTAACCTGAGCGAAGGGCGTGGGCCGCTCTCGGGCCACGGTGGCTCAACCATTACCCAGCAGACAGCCAAGCTGTTGTGTCTGGGAGAGCCGTTTGACCCGAGTGCCGGTAAGACAGAGGCCGAATATGAGGCAGAGTGCCGCCGCGGATCGCTCAAGCGTAAGGCCAAAGAAGCAGTCTATGCTATGGCGATGGAGGCGAAGTACTCTAAGAATGAGATTCTATCTATCTATCTGAACCGCGCTTACATGGGCGGCGGCGCATACGGTGCCGAAGCTGCGGCACAGCGGTTCTTCGGAAAGTCTGCGGCCACACTTGGTCCTGCAGAGGCGGCGACGATTGCTGGTCTATTGACCGCACCAAGCACCTTGTCGCCAACGTCAAACCTTGAGCGTTCGCGCAATCGGGCTGCGACCGTGCTGCGCCTGATGAAAGAGCAGGGGTATCTGTCGGACGAAGAAGAAGCTGTTGCGCAAGCTAGCCCAGCAGAGCTGTCTGACGCGGCAGAGGCACGCGCGGGTGGCTATTTCGCGGATTGGGTGATGTCGACAGGACCAGAGTTCTTTACCCGCAATACCACCGAGGACGTGATCATTCGGACAACACTGGACCCACGCATGCAGCGCGCAGCCGTGGCTGGTCTGAACTGGGTTTTCGAAAACAAGGTCCGCAAAGGCTCCAAAGCGCAGGCGGCTATCGTGGTGATGAGCGCGGATGGTGCTGTTCGGGCGATGGTAGGCGGGCGCAAAACGAAAGTATCAGGTGCGTTTAACCGCGCGACACAGGCGTTGCGCCAGACAGGTTCTGCGTTCAAGCCGTTCGTCTATGCGGCGGCACTTGATCTGGGCTATTCGCCAAACGATCTGGTCGATGATAGTTCTTACTGTGTGTACACTCCCGGGTCGGGAGAATGGTGCCCGAAGAACTACACCAACCGCTTTGTCGGCCAAACGACGATGACGAATGCTTTGGCGCAGTCGTTGAACATTCCGGCGGTGAAGATTTCGGAATCCGTAGGCCGCGAAACGGTCAGTGCGGTTGCCTCGCAATTCGGTATCAAGAATGATCTGGCCGCTGGCCCCGCGCTGGCGTTGGGTGCGTCTGAAAGTACGCTGATCGAAATGACGGGCGCCTTTGCGGGCATCCTCAACGGCGGTTCGTCGGTGACACCATACGGGTTGGTTGACTTGAGGCTGCGCGGAGACTCAGAGCCTTTGATGGGCACTGGTGGCGGCATCGGGGAACGCGTCATTCAAGAGGGCGCCGCAAGGCAGCTTATTTACATGATGGAGAAGGTCGTCTCCGAAGGCACCGGCCAGCGCGCGCAATTTGGCGGTCGTCAGCTTGCCGGTAAAACGGGCACCACCTCCGCTGCCAAAGACGCGTGGTTTATCGGGTTCTCTGCTGACTATGTTGCGGGGGTCTGGATGGGGTATGACGACAACACGCCCCTAAAAGGTGTGACAGGCGGTGGCTTGCCTGCCGAAATCTGGCGTGAAGTCATGACGCGTGTGCATGAGGGAGTGCCTTTGAAACCGCTGCCCATGGCTGAACCTGCACCGGCGCAAGTGGTGTTTCAGGGCGACGTCAATGAGATAGCTCCGGTCGAAGACACCTCCCGTTCCCAGCAGCAGCGCCCAACCAATATTATTGATCAGGTTCTCCAAGACATCTTTGGTGGGGGCAGCAACGGAGGCAGCCGGTCTTCAGGTTCCCAAGGGGGGGATAGGTGAGCCGTGCAGCGCAGGTGGGCCCATATATGAAAAGCATGATGCGCGGATTGGGATCGATTGGTTTCTTGACGAGTATGATTTCATAGACCCTTATATTAACTATTTTTTGCCCGACTGTTGCGGGATTGATTTGATTGACCGCTGAGCGGTTCACGGAAAGGTATTGATGCAGACGGATGTACTTAGGCGCGGTCGTGAAGAGCTTCGGCAAGTTCGCAAACGTAGTCGCTCTCTTTATTGGACGGTTGGGCTGTTTTCGGCCTTTGCAAACCTTCTTATGCTGACAGGACCGATCTATATGCTGCAGGTGTATGATCGGGTTCTGGGCTCTGGCAGCCAAGAAACTTTGGTCGCGCTTTCGTTGCTGGTTTTGTTTCTCTACGGCGTCATGGGGATACTCGACTATACCCGGGGGCGGATCATGGCGCGAATAGGTGCGCGGTTTCAGGACGATCTGGACCGGCGCGTGTTTGACGCGGTTGTGCGTAAATCGGCCGTGGCACCGGATGATAAGACCAATGGCAGCCTTGGTGATCTGGAATCAGTTCAGCGTCTGATTACGTCACCGGTGTTGATGGCCGCTTTTGACCTGCCGTGGACACCGATTTTCTTTGCCGGCATTTTTGTTTTTCATGCCTATCTGGGATATCTTGCACTTGTTGGCGCCGCTGTTCTGATCGTGATAGCGATAGCGAACCAGTATCTGTCACGCGGTGCGCAAGCCCGCGCCGCGATTGCAGGTCAGCAGGCCGGCAGCATGGCCGACCAGATCCGTACAGAAGCAGAAATGGTGCAGGCCATGGGCATGCGAAACGCAGCCTTTACCCGCTGGCAAAAAGCGCGCAGCGAAGCGCTTGCTGGACAGGTGGTCGCTACGGACGTGGGCGGTACGTTTACCTCGATGACCAAAACGATCCGCTTGTTCCTGCAGTCTGCAATGTTGGGGATGGGCGCCTATCTGGTGTTGAGAAACGAGATGACACCGGGCGCGATGATTGCAGGTTCAATCCTGTTGGGCCGTGCGCTGGCGCCGGTTGAGATGGCATTGAACCAATGGCCTTTGGTCCAACGCGGCGCGGCCGGCTGGAACAATCTGGTCGAACTGTTGGGAACTGTGCCGCCTGAGGGGCCGCGCACAGAACTGCCCAAGCCGCAGGCACGGCTTGTTGCAAAGAACCTGACCGTTGTGCCACCCGGCGAGAAACAGGCCTCGCTGAAATCTGTTTCATTCACCGTAGAGCCGGGGCAAGCCGTCGGTGTGATTGGTCCGTCCGGTGCAGGTAAGTCCACGCTGGCACGCACGTTGACTGGCGTTTGGCGGCCGGCGGGGGGATCGGTTCGTCTGGATGGTGCCGCGCTTGAACATTACGGCAGCGAAACATTGGGCCGTCACGTCGGCTATCTGCCGCAGCGCGTCTCACTGTTTGACGGCACAATCGCGCAGAATATTGCGCGTTTGGCTGATACGCCGGATGACGCAAAGGTGGTTGCCGCCGCGAAAATGGCCGCCGCGCATGAGATGATCCTTGAACTGCCCGACGGGTACGACACCATGATCCTTTCAGGTCAGGTGCGGCTGTCTGGCGGGCAGATGCAGCGGATCGGCCTTGCCCGTGCGCTTTATGATGATCCTGTCATTCTGGTGCTGGATGAGCCGAACTCGAATCTGGACAACACCGGCTCTCAAGCGCTCAATCAGGCGATCAGGGGGATGAAGGCCACAGGGCGCTCTGTGCTGATTATGGCCCACCGACCGGCCGCTATTCAGGAGTGTGACACGCTCTTGGTGCTGGACGGCGGCATGCGGATGGCCTTCGGTCCAAAGGATGAAGTGCTTAAAGGGATGGTGAAAAACCATCAGGAAATTCAAAAAGCACCTAAGGGTGAAGGCGGCGTAACATGAGCACTACCAAAAAATGGAGCGCAACCCGACCGGTTTTGATCGGGTTTATTGGCCTTCTTGTGCTGGTTGGCGGTTTTGGCGGGTGGTCCGTGATGTCCAACATTGCAGGCGCCATTGTTGCATCCGGCCGTATCGAAGTGGATCGCAACCGTCAGGTAGTGCAGCATGACACGGGCGGCACAATTGCGGAAATTCTGGTGGATGAGGGGGATCTGGTTAAGGCTGGTGATCTGTTATTGCAGCTAGATCCCGCGCAGTCCCTCTCTGAGTTGACGCTGATCGAAGGGCAACTTTTTGAACTCATGGCGCGACGGGGCCGCCTTGAGGCGCAGCGTGACGAGACCGATACCGTCGCGTTCCCAGAAGCGCTGATACTGGCGGGCACGACAAATGCCGATGCTCAGGAACTGATGGATGGCCAGCGCAATCTTTTTGATGCGCGCCGTGACAGCGTCGACCGCGAAATCGAGCAATTGGGCAAACAGCGCAACCAGATTGAAGACCAGATAAAGGGTATCCGCGCGCAGGAGACATCGCTGGCCGCACAGTTGGAACTGATTGAACCGCAGCTGGTGAACCAGCAAAAGCTTTTGGATGACGGTTTGGCGCAGGCCGCATCCGTGCTGCGCTTGCAGCAAGAAAAAGCCAGCCTGACCGGTGAAATCGGCCGTCTCATCGCTGCGCGCGCGCAAGCCGAAGGCCGGATCACAGAGATCGAGATCGTCGAGTTGAAGCTGGGCACATCGGGCCGTGAAGAAGCGATCACACAGCTACGCGAAATTCGCTATCGCGAGCTTTCTTTGGTCGAGCAACGCCGTGCGCTGCTGGCGCAGATCGACAGACTGGACATCCGCGCGCCGGTCTCTGGCATTGTCTATTCCATGCAGGTCACCACGCCGCGCTCTGTGATCCGTGCTGCAGAGCCGCTGATGTTTCTGGTCCCTCAAGACCGACCACTGGTGATTGCCGCGCAGGTGAACCCGACAAATGTGGACGAAATATCGGTCGGGCAGGAAGTGAACCTGCGCCTGTCTTCACTGGATCAGCGGACCACGCCTGAACTTAAGGGGCGCGTGATGCTGATATCAGCGGATGCGCTGACAGACGAGGTAACGGGTGGCAACTATTTCCGGGCCGAGATAACACTGTCGCCCGGCGAGACGGAAAAACTTCCGAAAGGGACGATCCTGCTGCCTGGTATGCCTGTGGATGCATTCATCAAAACGGGTGACCGATCGCCTCTGACATACCTGCTCAAGCCGGTAACAGATTATTTCGTCAAGTCGTGGCGGGAAAGCTGAGGCGGGCTCTTTCGCACGCCGATCAACACCGCTAGCGTCTGCGCGACTCAACCGATTAAAGGAACATGATCATGACCATTGAACAACGCTTGACCGATCTAGGGATCACCCTGCCGGACGCTGCGGCGCCTGCTGCCAACTATGTGCCTTTTGTACAGGTTGGAAACACGGTGTATGTCTCGGGTCAGATTTCGCGCAATGACGACGGTTTGATCACGGGCGTTCTGGGCGATGACATGAGTGTCGAAGATGGCGCCGCTGCCGCAAAGACCTGCGCCTTGCAACTGCTCGCTCAGGTGAAAGCGGCCTGTGGTGGCGATCTTGGCCGGCTCAAGCGGGTTGTTAAGCTGACCGGTTTTGTGAATTCGACCAAAGAATTCACAGATCAGCCCAAGGTGATCAACGGATGTTCCGACTTTTTGGTGGAAGCACTGGGCGATGCTGGCCGTCACGCACGCTCCGCCGTTTCTGCGGGTGCTTTGCCGCTGGGCGTTGCCGTTGAAATCGAAGGCATCTTCGAAATCTCATGACCATGCCGACACTACCCCGCAGCTTTGCCACCGTACCGTTGGCGCATCGCGCTTTGCATGATGTCACTGATGGTCGGCCTGAAAACTCCCGCGCGGCTATCCGCGCGGCGATCGAGGCCGGGTATGGCATCGAGATCGATGTTCAGCTCAGCGGCGATGGCGCAGCGATGGTGTTTCACGACTACCATCTTGAGCGTCTGACAGAAAAGCAAGGCGCGGTGCAGTTGTTCAGCTCTGATGAACTCAAGGCCACCGCCCTGCGCGGTGGCAACGAAGGCATTCCCGACTTGCCAGAGGTATTGGCGCTGGTCGCGGGGCAGGTGCCGTTGTTGATCGAGTTGAAGGATCAGGATGGTGCGATGGGTGCCTCGGTGGGGGCGTTGGAGCGTGCGACCGCTGACGCCTTGGTCGGCTATGTCGGAGAGATCGCCGTCATGTCGTTCAACCCACATTCCGTGGCTGCGATGCAGGTGCTGGCACCGAATGTGCCGCGCGGGCTGACAACTTCGGCCTACCTGCCAGAGGACTGGCCGCTATCCGAGGCCGTCTGCGCGGAACTACGCACCATTCCCGATTATGACCGTGTGGGCGCGTCTTTCATCAGCCATGAAGTGACCGATCTGGATCGACCCAGAGTAGCTGAGCTTAAAGCTGCCGGTGCTGTGATCTGTTGTTGGACTGTCCGCAGCGCCGAACAAGAGGCACAAGCGCGACGGGTGGCCGATAACATCACGTTCGAGAAGTACCGCGCCGCATTGAACGCTTGAACATCCCTGCGCGCGTGCCACCTTTAAGGGGCAGAGCAGCAACAGGAATATCCACATGAGCGCCCAAGAGGTAGAGATCAGGATCATTGGATCGCTGTCAGAGATTGACGCGGCCGAATGGGATGCCTGTGCTTGTCCCGAAACTGTAGGCGGCGCACGCCCCAATGATCCGTTTACAACGCACAGGTTTCTCAAGGCTTTGGAGGACAGTGGCAGCGTCGGCGCGGGCACGGGGTGGCAACCGCAGTATCTGACGGCCCGTATCGAGGGGCAGATCATCGCGGTCGCCCCGCTTTATGCGAAGTCGCACAGCCAGGGCGAATACATTTTTGACCACTCTTGGGCGCATGCCTATGAGCAGGCGGGTGGTCGATACTATCCCAAGCTACAGATTGCGGTCCCGCATACGCCCGCCACCGGGCGGCGTTTCTTGACCCGACCGGGGTTTGAGGATGCGGGCTTTGGCGCTTTGGTTCAGGGTGCGGTGCAGCTGACAGAGAACAACGGACTGAGCTCGCTCCATGCGACGTTTTGCACCGCTGAGGAGGCCGCACGCGCGCAAGAATTCGGTCTGATGGTGCGCAAGAGCCAGCAGTTTCATTGGCGCAATCAGGGCTTTTCGGATTTTGACGCATTTCTGGACACGCTCAGTTCACGCAAGCGCAAGAATATCCGCAAAGAGCGCGCGACAGCGCAAGCGTTCGGCGGCACAATCGAGACATTCACAGGCGATGATCTGCGACCTGAACATTGGGATGCTTTTTGGGTCTTTTATCAGGACACAGGGGCGCGAAAATGGGGCCAACCTTACCTGACGCGGCGCTTTTTCGATATTGCCCAAGACGTGCTGCGTGATGACATGGCGCTGGTACTGGCGCAGCGCGAGGGCCGCTGGGTTGCCGGTGCTTTGAACTTTATCGGCGCTGATGCGTTGTACGGCAGGTATTGGGGCTGCACTGAGCATCATTCATGCCTGCATTTTGAGTTGTGCTACTATCAGGCCATAGACATCGCGATTGCGCTAGGGCTGAAAACTGTGGAGGCAGGCGCTCAGGGTGAACACAAGTTGGCGCGTGGCTATCTGCCGACACCCACGTGGTCGCTGCACTGGATGCGTGATCCGGGTTTTGCGCGCGCTGTGGGCGACTATCTGGAGGCCGAGCGCGCCGCCGTAGAAGAAGAAATTGAGGTGCTGACAGAGTACGGCCCCTTCAAAAGAACAGAAGTTGAGGAACAAGAATGACCGAGAAATTAAGTGCGGAGACCCGCGGGGCGCTATTGAACCCGTTGCTGTCCAATGGCTGGGCTATGGTCGAAGATCGGGACGCGATTGTTAAAACATTCAAGTTTGGCGATTTCGCCGATGCCTTCGGCTGGATGACCCGCGCGGCTTTCTGGGCTGAAAAATGGGATCACCACCCCGAATGGCAAAACACTTACAATAAGGTCACCGTTACGCTGACCACCCATGAGGTAGACGGGCTGAGCGCCCTTGATGCGAAACTGGCACGCAAGATGGATGGACTTTAAGGCGATGGAATCTTTCGACAACTTAATGCAGACCGAGATCTGGAATGGTAAAACTTTTGCTGATCTCCTGACCATCGAATTCCTAGCATCAGCTGCAGGTTCGGTTTTGGCCGCCGTGGCGATCCTGTTTATCGGTTGGATTATTTCCGCTTGGCTGCAACGGCGCATTGTTCGACTTAGCAAAAAGAACCGGCATCTGGATGATATGCTGTTCGAGTTCTTGGCCTCGATCGTGCGCTATGTCGTGATGGGCTTCACCGTCCTGTTCGTGCTTAATACGTTCGGCGTCCAGACAACATCTGTTGTGGCTGTGATCGGTGCGGCAGGTCTGGCAATTGGTTTGGCTTTGCAGGGGACACTGTCCAACGTTGCGGCGGGTGTTATGCTTATTTTGTTCCGTCCCATCAAGATTGGCGATTTTGTTGAAGTCGCGGGCGTGATGGGCACGGTAAAGGCCATCAATCTCAATTTCACCGAGTTGGCCAATCTGAGCAATGTTCAGGTGATTGTGCCGAACTCCGAAGTTTGGGGAAACATCATCACGAACTACTCCATCAACGACACGCGCCGTGCCGAATGGACGTTCGGTGTGGGCTATGGTGCGAACCTCAAACAAGCCGAAGAGATTATCCGCGAGACGATCATGGCAGATGAGCGCGCGCATACAGATCCTGAACCGTTCATTCAGGTCACAAACCTTGGCGATAGCTCGGTCGATTTTCTGGTGCGTGTCTGGTGTGATGCGTCCGAGTATTTCGCCTTCCGCGCGGATATGACCCGTAAGGTGAAAGAGGCGTTGGACACAGCCGGTGTGGATATCCCGTTCCCGACGCGCACAATTTATCAGGCGAAAACTGGTTAGCGCCGCAGCCTGACTATTCGGAGTTGATTCTTATCAATGTAAAAAGGGCCGCATCAACTGCGGCCCTTTTTTTCGTATTACATATTGTCGAGCAGGCTCTCACCGCCGGAGATGTCGCAAACGCCGGGGTTTTCTTCCGGCTGGAACAGCGTCACCTTGTTGTCTTCAACCAGCATCGCGTACCGTTTGGAGCGGGCCACAAGGCCGGCAGGAGCAGCGTCAAAATCCATACCCAAAGCTTTGGTGAATTCGGAAGACGCATCGGCCAGCATCGTGATCCCGGCTTCAGTCGCACCCGTTGCCTCACCCCATGCTTGCATTACGAAGGGATCATTGCAGGAAACGCAGATGATTTCGTCAACGCCTTTAGCGTCGAATTGTCCTTTGGTCCGCACAAAGCTGGGAACGTGTGCCGAGTGGCATGTGGGCGTAAACGCACCGGGCACAGCAAATACAACAACCTTACGGCCTTTGGTCTTATCGCTCATTTTGACTGGCGTGGGGCCTTCGGCACCCATCTGCACCAGTGTGGCGTCGGGCAGTGTGTCACCTTGTGAAATTGGCATTTGCTCACCTTTCATGTGATTGCGTTTGTCCTTATCGCAGATATAGGGTCTGGAAACGGGCAGGGCCAGTGTTTCAAGGGAGATTATCAATGCGCCATATCGTAGTCGTTGGAGCGGGGCAGGCAGGATCCTCTTGTGTGGTCAAATTGCGCAATGCCGGATTTGACGGAAAGATCACGCTGATCGGCGCCGAACCGCAGCCGCCATACCAACGTCCTCCGCTGTCCAAGGCCTATCTGATGGGAGACATGGCGCTGGAGCGGCTTTACCTGCGTCCGGAGAGTTTTTACGCCGAGCAGGGGATCGAGTTGATGCTGGATGCCCATGTGGATGCGATTGATACGGCGAACAAGCAAATCGCAGTGAACGGCGGTATGCTGGCGTATGATGATCTGGTGCTGGTCACGGGGTCGGTCCCCCACCGGTTGCCTGCGGCCATCGGCGGCGCGCTGGACGGCGTCCATGTGGTGCGTGGGCTGGCTGATGTGGATGCCATGGCACCGCGCTTTGTGGCGGGGGCCCGGGTGCTGATTGTTGGTGGTGGATACATCGGACTTGAGGCCGCTTCGGTCGCGGCCAAGCTGGGGCTGGAGGTAACATTGGTCGAAATGGCGCCCCGCATCTTGCAGCGGGTCGCCGCGCCAGAGACTTCGGAGTTTTTCCGTAACCTGCACACAAGCCACGGCGTGGATTTGCGCGAAGGTGTCGGGTTGGAACGGTTGACAGGCGACGGTGCCCTGAGCGGTGCTGTTCTGACCGACGGGACCGAACTGGAAGTCGATTTTGTGATTGTTGGCGTGGGCGTGGCACCGGCCACGGCACTGGCCGAAGCGGCGGGAATTGCCTTGGATAATGGTATAGCCGTTGATGCGCAGGGGCGAACCAGTGTGCCGCATGTCTGGGCGGCTGGCGATTGCGCCTCTTTCCCATATCGCGAAAGCCGGATCAGGCTGGAGAGCGTGCCAAACGCGATCGAGCAAGCAGAAGTCGTTGCGGAAAACTTGATGGGTGCGGAAAAAGAGTATGTGGCAAAGCCGTGGTTCTGGTCAGACCAATATGACGTGAAGCTTCAGATTGCCGGACTGAACACAGGTTACGACAGGGTGGTGACACGCGGCGCCGCGCCGGGGCCAGTGTCGTTCTGGTACTATCTAGGGGAAACATTGCTGGCCGTGGATGCCGCGAATGATCCGCGCGGATATATGGTTGGCAAGCGGTTGATCGAAAGCGGCAAGTCGCCAGCAGCAGATGTGGTGATGGATGCGGAAACTGATCTCAAGGCATTGCTGAAAGCATGAGGATTATTTCCGGAAAATTCCGCGCGACGAAACTGGCCGAGGTGGGCGCGGGGGATGCAGCAGCGCATTTGCGCCCAACCTCTGACCGCGTGCGCGAAAGCCTGTTTTCCATGCTAACGCACCTGAACGTTATCAATGGCGCGCGGGTGCTGGACCTGTTTGCAGGCACGGGTGCTTTGGGGTGTGAGGCGCTGTCGCGTGGTGCGGGGCAGGTTGTGTTTGTCGAAAACGGGCGCACGGCGCAAAAGCTCATTGGCGAGAACGTCAAAAAGTTGCGGGTGGAGAATGCCATTCACCTGATGCGCAGTGACGCCACAGCGCTGGGCACCTGGAACGAGGCTCCATTCGATCTGGTTTTCCTTGATCCCCCCTATGGTAAGGGTATGGGGCAACAGGCTTTGACGGCCGCCTTGAGAGGCAATTGGCTGTCTCAAGGGGCGACAGTTGTCTGGGAGGAAAACGCCCCGATGGACGCGCCTGAGGGGTTCACACGGACCGACCGACGCAAGTTCGGCGATACTTGTGTTACCCTGCTGACCCGGGACTGAAGCCGCAAAAGCTGCCAATTCCCGAGCCGCCGGGATGCTATTGAAAGAATTGCCGGCCCGCATCCGAAGAGGCAATCGGATGCGGGGCCGGATCAGTAGGTGGGGTGGAATTTTCCGGCGGGGGAGAGGGTGAAGATTTCGTACCCGTCTTCCGTCACACCGATTGAATGCTCGAACTGCGCTGAAAGGGATTTGTCACGTGTCACGGCGGTCCAGTCATCGGCGAGTGTCTTGGTTTCCGCGCGGCCTAGGTTCACCATCGGCTCGATCGTAAAGAACATGCCAGGTTCGAGCACTGCTTTCGTGCCTGGCTTGCCGTAATGTAAAACATTGGGTGGCGCGTGGAAAACGCTGCCCAGTCCGTGGCCGCAGAAGTCTGTGACGACAGACATGCGGTGGCCTTCGACAAAGGTCTGGATGGCGTGGCCGATGTCGCCAAAGGTGTTGCCGGGTTTGACCACTTCGATTCCGCGCATCAGCGCCTCATGGGTGATGTCGATCAATCGCTCTGCTTTGCGTGACAGTTTGCCGGCCACATACATGCGCGATGTATCACCAAACCAGCCATCCACAATCACGGTCACATCAATGTTCAGGATGTCGCCGTCTTTAAGCTTTTTGTCTCCGGGGATGCCGTGACAAACCACGTGGTTCACAGAGATACAGCTGGCATGCTGATAGCCCTTATAGCCGATGGTCGCGGATTTCGCGCCGGCTGCGTTGACCTTATCTTCAATGATCCGGTCAATCTCGGCGGTGGTTTGGCCCACAAAGACATGCTCGGCGATCTCGTCAAGGATGGTCGCTGCCAGCTTGCCTGCGGCGTGCATTCCAGCAAAATCCGCAGCCTCGTGAATACGGATGCCGTCTTTTGTCGTGCGACCTTTATGGATGTTTGTCACCGGTGTCTCCATCTTTTGGTGGCGCCTGTTTAGCGCGGCGGGTGGCCGAGGGCCAGAGGCCCTGCAAGCGTGATGCCTGTTGGCGTGATGTGGGTGCCGATGCAAATGGTTTCAACGCCCGCTTTTGTGGCATTGGCATGGGCTGCGGCGTATGTTGGATCAATGTCTGCGGCAATATCGACATGGGTGCAATCGGTCCTCTGCACCAGATACAGCAGCACTGCGCGGTGACCGGCACGGGCGACTTCAGCCAGTTCGGCCATATGCTTTGCCCCGCGCGCTGTTACGCTGTCAGGAAATTCAGCGAGCGGGGGTTTGCGGCACAGCGTGACTGATTTTACCTCGACATAGGCATCCGGCAAGCCCTGCGCCGTGAGCAAAAAATCCACGCGAGAGTTGGTGCCATACTTCACCTCTGGCTGCACTGACGTATAGGCGCTGAGCATGGCAACCTCGCGTGCTTCCAGCGCGCTGCGCAGAACGCGGTTGGGCAATGACGTATCGACGCCGGTCAGGTGGCCGTTCTCGTGGTCCACCAGACGCAGGCCGAATTTTAGCTTTTTCTTTGGATCATCGTTTGGTTCAAGCCAAACCTTGGTATTTGGCTCCGCCAATCCCATCATTGAGCCCGGGTTGGCACAATGGGCTGTAATTTCACGCCCGTCTTCCAGCCGACAATCCGCCAGAAAGCGTTTGTAGCGACGGATAAGGCGGGCGGGAACAAGATCGGTTTGAAAGCGCATGGCAAGGGGCTATACCGTAAGCGACACAGGCTCAAGGAGAGGCGTAATGACGAATCCAACTGCGGCAATGTTGGTGATCGGGGATGAGATCCTCTCGGGGCGGACGCGCGATGCGAACATGCACCATTTGGCGGGGCAACTGACCGAGGCGGGGATCACGCTGGCCGAGGTGCGCATCGTCGCAGATGACCGTGATGCAATCATTGCTGCTGTTCAGGCATTGTCTGAAGCACACGACACGGTGTTCACGTCTGGCGGGATCGGGCCGACCCATGATGACATAACAGCAGATTGTATGGCGGCGGCATTCGGGCAAAGCATTGATGTGCGCGACGATGCGCGTGCCATTCTTCAGGCGCATTATGATAAATCCGGGGTCGAATTGAACGTGGCACGGCTGCGCATGGCGCGTATTCCGGCAGATGCGACGCTGATCGAAAATCCTGTTTCCTCGGCGCCCGGTTTTACCATCGGGAACGTGCACGTGATGGCCGGTGTGCCCAGCGTGTTTACGGCGATGGTTGCCAGCGTATTGCCGACGCTGACGGGGGGCGCGCCGCTGATGAGCAAGACCTTGACTGTTCACCGCGGTGAGGGCGACATTGCCGGTCCGCTGGGCGAACTGGCCCAAGCCTATCCTTCGCTTTCTATGGGCAGCTACCCGTTCATGCGGGACGGCAGCTATGGTGCGAATATCGTCGTGCGTGGACAGGACGAGGGCTTGCTGGATGAGGCGATGGCAAAGTTGACGGCGGCCTTCGCATGAGCCCCGATGCCGTAAAGCTCTACGATGTGACCGAGGCCACATGGCCGCCTGCGCGAAGCTGGCAACAAGGGCCATGGACGCTGCGGGATGGTGCTGGTGGCGGCAAGCGCGTCTCAAGTGCTACGGTAAATGGTCCGTTCACGGATGCTGACATTGCAGAGGCCGAAGCCGCGATGCGCATGCAGGAGCAACGCCCGCTGTTCATGATCCGGGAGGCAGACGCGGCGTTGGATGCCGCGCTGGATGCGCGCGGTTATAATTTGATCGACGAGGTGATGCTCTATGTCACACCGGTCGAGACGCTGACTGACAAGCCCATTCCGCGGGTGACCTGCTTTAACATCTGGGAACCGCTGGCGATCATGGCCGAGATTTGGGCCGGAGGTGGTGTCGGTCCTGCACGGCTGGCCGTGATGGAGCGGGCGCAGGTGAAAACAGGCATCCTGTCGCGCTGGAACGAAAAGCCCGCTGGCGTGGCTTTTGCTGCGGTACACGGCGACGTTGCGATGGTGCACGCCGTCGAGGTTCTGCCTCACCAGCGCAAACAGGGCGTTGCAGAATGGATGATGCGCGCCGCGGCGTTCTGGGCGGCAAAGCAGGGCGCGACCCATTTGGCGGTTCTTTGTGTGACCCGGAACAAACCCGCCAACGCGCTGTATACCAAGCTGGGCTTTACCCCCGTCGGCACGTATCATTACCGCCAACACCCCGAATAAAGGAGCCTATCATGGCTGATGACGCACCCACCGCCCTTGACCTTCCAATGGTTGATCCTCTGCCACCTGCCACGCAGAAGTATTTTGACGTCTGCACGGAAAAGCTCGGGATGATCCCGAACGTGCTGCAGGCCTATGCGTTTGATATCGAAAAGCTCAACTCTTTCACGGCGCTCTATAACGACCTGATGCTCGGCGACAGCAACCTCAGCAAGCTGGAGCGTGAAATGATCGCGGTTGTGGTTTCGGCTGTGAACAAGTGTTTCTATTGCCTCACGGCACATGGCGCGGCAGTGCGTGAACTGTCTGGTGACCCAATTTTGGGTGAGCAGATGGTCATGAACTACCGTGTTGCGGACCTTGATCCTAAAACGCGGATGATGCTGGATTTCTCTGTTAAATTGACCGAGGCACCTGAGATTATCGAAGAAGACGATCGCGCTGCGCTGCGTGAAGTTGGATTCTCCGACCGCGATATCTGGGACATTGCGTCGGTTGCGGCATTCTTCAACATGACCAACCGTGTGGCCAGCGCCTCTGACATGCGGCCAAACAAAGCCTACCACGCTCAATCCAGATGAGCTGGAAGCTTGGCGCGCTATTGATTTTGTTGGGAGGCGCGGCTCACGCGGTTGAGCTGCGTCTACCGACAGGTGCGCGCCAGATGATTGCCCGCGACACGGTGAAAGATCAGTTCGCAGCACCTATCGCGCCTTATGGGCAGGGAAACCTTCCGGTCAGCGTGATCGAGGGACCTGTGCTGCGCAGCGCGTGGCGCGTCGATGTTGCCGATCTGACGCCACTGCAACTGATTGCGCCTCTGCGTGCGCAGCTGGAGACGGCGGGTTTCCGCGTTGTTCTGGACTGTGAGGCACAGGTGTGTGGCGGCTATGATTTCCGCTTCAAAACCGAAGTGCTGCCTGCGCCAAACATGTATGTGAACCTGCGCAGCTATCACGCGCTCACCGCGCTTCGGGGGCCGAAGGACGCGCCCGTACAGGCGGTGACGCTCATCGCAAGCGCCTCCAGTGGGGCGTCTTTTGTACAGATCATTCAAGCTGGCGTTGTCGCCGAGGATGCTGCTGTGCAGGCGGTGGCATCAGTTCCGCAGGCCGCTAAACCTGAGACTGATCAAGCTGCGACAGAGACGGGAAGCATTGCGCAGGCCCTGTCCAGAGACGGCCACGCGATCCTTGCAGCCCTTGATTTTGAGAGCGGCACATCAGATTTGGGGCAGGGCCCGTTTGGTGTCCTTGCAGAGTTGGCGGAAACGATGCGTGCCAGTCCTGACATGCGGATCGCGCTGGTGGGCCACACTGATACTGTCGGTAGTCTGGACGGGAATATCGCGCTGTCGGTCAGCCGGGCGCGATCGGTCAGGCAGCGATTGATTGATGCTTACGGCATCGCGCCAGAGCGGCTGCAATCGCAAGGCATGGGGTTTCTTGCACCCTACACATCCAACACGACCGAAGAGGGCCGCGAAGCGAACCGGCGTGTTGAGGCGGTGGTGCTGGCAGAGTAGATCGCTTGCTGTTGCTTGAAAAGAAAAAGCCCCGGAAACGCTTTCGCGAAACCGGGGGAAGTGCACCAAGGGAAATGGTGTCGCGTATCTGGCTTACCAGTCGCTCGGGCCTTTTTCGGCGAAAGCGTGGACCAGAAAATCGATGAAAGCGCGAACTTTCGGTTGGGTGAAGCGTCCGGGCGGATAGACCGCGTAGATGCCTTGGGTCTCAAGCGGCAGATCAGGAATGGCATCCTCGATCAGGCCTTTCTCCATGGCTTCCGAATAAAGAAAGCTTGGCAGGTAGGCGATGCCGAGGCCAGAGATCGCTGCGTTGAGCAGGGATTGTCCATCATTGACTGATAGCCAGCCCGCCGTGCGCACTTGGCGCTTTTCGCCGGACGGAGCCGTCAGTTTCCACACGTTGCCGCTTGACTGGTTTGAATAGTGCAGCAGCTTGTGATCGTTCAGGTCGTCGATCTTTTCAGGGCGACCATATTTCTCGAAATAGCTGGGTGAGGCGATCATGCGCTTTGTTGTTTCGGTCAGTTTGCGTGCCCGCAGAGTGCTGTCTTCCAGCTCCCCGATGCGCACGGCCATGTCAAAGCCTTCCGAGATCAGTTCAACATAGCGGTTGTTAAGAACCATGTTGACGGTGATGTCCGGAAAATCGCCCAAAAATTCTGATAACACGGGTGAAAGGTGGTTCACGCCGAAATCGGTCGCGACCGATATTCGCAGCAAACCAGAAGGCGCGGATTGCATCGATGTGACCAGCGCGTCCGCCTCTCCTGCATCATTAAGGACGCGGCGGGCGCGGTCATAATAGGCAAGGCCGATTTCTGTCGGGGACACCCGGCGTGTGGTCCGGTTCAACAGGCGCGCACCAAGGCGGGCCTCTAGCGAAGAGACGTGTTTCGAGACGGCGGATTTAGAAATCCCCATCTTCTTGGCGGCATCGGTAAAGCCGCCCTGATCCACCACGGTGGCGAACGCTTCCATTTCTGTCAGGCGGTCCATTTGCCGTCCCCTTCCATTCATATTTCAAGGGAGAGCTATGAAGGCCGAATGGGGCGCAATCTGGGCAGGGGTGGGACAGTAGCAAGGTATTAGGGTAACCGTTGCAAGGCAGGAAACAAGAGAACAGTGTGTTTCAGGCGTTGTTTCTAGATCCACCGCATGCGGCGAATGACGATGACAAGGATAAGCGCCAGCACCGTCATCGCAATGCACAGGATTGAAAATGCCCATGGGCTGTTGATGCCGGGCATGCCACCAACGTTCACTCCGAACAGGCCCGTCAGGAAGCTGATGGGTAGAAATATCCCTGCTCCGACCGACAGCAGAAAGCTATTGCGCGCCTGTCTGCGGGCAACATCCAGATCGTGGTCATCCTGAACGGCAACAAGGCGGTCGCGTAGGGCGTCCAGCTCTTCCACAGCCATCGTCGTGCGGTTGGCCAGTTCGCGCAGGGCGGGCTGACTACCGGCAGGCATGAGCGCTTCGGTGGCAAGCTTGTTCAGCGCCGCGCGCTGGGGGTCAAGATAGCGGCGCAGGCGGATCACGCGGCGACGGCTTTGGGTCAGTTCATTCGGAATAGGGGTCTCGTCGTCCTCTAGATCGGCCTCAAAGAACTCTGTGAGCTTCGCGATGCTGGCGACCTCGGATTGCACACGGCCAGTCAGGCGCGTGACAAGTTCGGAAATGAATTCAGCCGGACTGGGCGGGGCCATTTGTGCCTGTGCGCTTTGGCGGATGTCTTCGATGGCAAAGACACGGCGCAGGCGGACGGTGATTACCACAGCGTCGGTGACCCACATCCGGATCGAGACCATTTCCTCGGCCGGTTGCCCGTCATTCATATTGATGCCGCGCAGATTGAGGATCAACCCACCGTCAAAGCTGTCACAGCGGGGGCGGGTTTCCGGCTGGAGCAGGGCGCCGGCGGGGATTTCCGCAAGGTGCTTTTCGCACCACTGGGCAAGCAGCGGATCGGAAAGATCGAAATGCCACCAGCGATATCGTGCAGGCCCTGTGAGATTCATGTTGCTGGGGACGGTGGTGCTGCCATCCTCGGCGATGTCGAAAACGCAGATCGGCATGGCGCGTCCTTTGTCTGTGGGTTGTGACATTGTTGACGTGCCTGATGCGTGTTGCAAGCGGGGTTTGCGATTCAACGCGGTTCTTTCCCGGGGGAAGGCCCCCCCCGGGGATATTTTCAGCTAAAGAAGACTGTGATCAGAGCGTAGCAGCAAGCCTTGTGCCCTGATTGATGGCGCGTTTGGCGTCAAGCTCCGCTGCGACATCTGCACCGCCGATGACGTGGCAGGTTTTGCCCATGGCCTCCAACGCGTCGGCAAGAGACCGGTCAGACAGCTGGCCTGAGCAAAGCACTACCGTGTCAGCCGGAATGACCTGAGGCTTTTCACGGGCCTCGCCAAAGCTGATGTGCACACCTTCGTCGTCGATGCGTTCATAGTTAACGCCGGCGATCATCTGCACATTTTTCATGGTCAAAGATGCGCGGTGAATCCAGCCGGTGGTTTTGCCAAGACCTTTGCCCGGTTTGGAGGGCTTTCGCTGCATCATAGTGACGGCACGCGCTGGCTTGGTCGGCTGCGGACCCTCGGGTGCGAGGCCGGAGCGGTGCTCTGCTGTGTCAGCCACGCCCCATTCGTGCATCCATTCGGGCAGGTTGAGGGTTGTGCTTTCGCCGTCATGCACAAGGTGTTCGGACACGTCAAAGCCAATGCCACCTGCACCGATAACCGCCACATTATCGCCAATTTTGGCGGTGCCATTCAGCACGTCGATGTAGCTGAATACGTTGTCCCGGTTCTGGCCTTCGATCTGTGGGTCGCGGGGGATCACGCCTGTCGCAATGATCACTTCGTCAAAACCGGTAAGGTCGTTAGCGGAGACTTCGGTGTTCAGTTTCACCTCAACGCCGTGGTGGGCAACCATCGTGCGGTACCAATCAACGAAGCCCCAGAATTCTTCTTTACCGGCGACTTGCTTGGCGAGGTTGAGCTGGCCACCGATTTCTGACGCACGGTCAAAGACGGTGACGGTGTGTCCGCGTTCGGCCGCTGCAATGGCGGCTGACAGGCCTGCTGGACCAGCGCCCACAACGGCGATGGTTTTGGGCGTGGCAGTCGGCTCCAACACAAGCTCTGTCTCATAGCAGGCGCGGGGATTGACGAGGCAGCTGGAAATCTTTCCGCCAAAGGTGTGGTCAAGGCACGCTTGGTTGCAGCCGATGCACGGGGCGATCTGCGCGGCGCGGTCAGTCGCTGCCTTGATGACAAAGTCGGGGTCGGCCAGCATCGGGCGCGCCATAGAGACCATATCGGCGCAGCCGGTGGACAGAACATCCTCTGCGACATCGGGGGTGTTGATGCGGTTTGACGCGATCAGCGGGATCGACACTTTGCCCATCAGCTTTTTCGTGACCCATGCGAAGGCCGCCCGTGGTACGGAGGTGGCAATGGTGGGGATGCGTGCCTCGTGCCAGCCGATACCGGTGTTGATGATGGTGGCACCGGCTTTTTCGATCTCTTGCGCCAGTTGCACGACTTCGTCGAAGGTCGAACCGTTGGGCACAAGGTCAATCATCGACAAGCGATAGATGATGATGAAGTCAGGACCTACGGTTTCGCGGACGCGTTTTACGACCTCGATCGGCAGACGCATGCGGTTCTCATATGACCCGCCCCATTCGTCGGTGCGCTTGTTTGTGTGTGTCACAAGAAACTGGTTCAGGAAGTAGCCTTCGGAGCCCATGACCTCGACCCCGTCATAGCCCGCCTCTTTGGCGCGACCGGCACAGGCGGCAATGTCTGCAATCTGTTTCTCGATGCCTGCGGCGTCCAGTTCGGTTGGCGGGAAGGGGGAGATGGGGGATTTGATGGCTGAAGGAGCCACGCACTTGGGGCCGTAAGCGTAGCGGCCCGCATGCAGGATTTGCATGGCAATTTTGCCGTCGGCTTCGTGTACGCGGTCGGTGACGATCTTGTGGTTCGCGACGTCATCATCGCTGACCATCATGGCCGCACCGGGCAGCACTGAACCTTCAAGGTTGGGGCCGATACCGCCAGTCACCATAAGGGCCACACCACCACGGGCGCGCGCGGCATAGAATTCGGCCACTCGGTTCCAGTCTTTCGTCTCTTCCAGACCGGTGTGCATGGACCCCATGAGCACACGGTTTTTCAAAGTGGTAAAGCCCAGGTCAAGGGGGGCAAGCATATTGGGGTAGCTGGACATGATGAGACCCTGTTCGGTTGTGAATTTTGACGCAGCATGGCGTTGTGCTGTCTCCTTGTCATTAAAAACGCCGCGTCAGCGTGGGGGCTGCTTCCGGTCGATGTCGGAGTGTTGTAGGATCGATCAGAACGGGATCACAGGAATGGACGTACGCATGACACCGGAAGAAATCGAGAAATTGCCGTATCGGCCCTGTGTCGGGGTTATGTTGATCAATGCGTCCGGCGAGGTGTTTGTGGGGCAGCGGCTGGACCGCGATGTCGAGGCTTGGCAGATGCCGCAAGGTGGAGTCGATCCGGGCGAAGACCCGCGCGACGCGGCGCTGCGCGAGCTGGAAGAAGAAACCGGCGTTACGCGCGATCTGGTGCGGATAGAGGCGGAAACGGCCGACTGGCTGCCCTATGATTTGCCGCATGATCTGGTTCCGAATATCTGGAAGGGCCGCTTTCGCGGCCAAGAGCAAAAGTGGTTCTTGCTGCGCTTTCAGGGGCGTGATGATCAGGTGAACATCCAGACGGCAGAGCCCGAGTTCAGCGAGTGGCGCTGGCTGGAGGCGGGGGCGATGCTGGAGGGGATCGTGCCGTTCAAGCGGGAAGTCTATGCGCGGGTTCTGGAAGAATTCGGGGATCTGCTTTGAGGGCGGCCCTATTCGCGGCGCTCATTGCCTGCGCACCTGTTGCGGCCACGGCTTTGTCGTGCATGCCGCATTCTGTAGAGGCGGCATTTCTGGAGGCGCAGGCGGCTGAGGCGCGGTTTGTAATTGTGCGGGGTCGTCTGTCTTTTCATGCGAACCGGTTGCCGAAAGCGGACATGAACAACCAGCAGGCGACGCCAGAAATGACGGAGATCAAGGCAAAGCTGACCGGAAAGTCTTTATCCCTTGGTGGGTTCACAACGCCGTATAACAAGCCAGTGACCTTGGCTGTCGCCTGCTTCGGCCCGTGGTGTGCAAACGTCCCGGAAGGCTCGGACGTCCTGGCATTTGTAGAACTGGGGCCCGACGGCGGTAGGGTCGCGACAAACCCGTGTGGGGGTTATCTGTTTCCAACGCCCACGGCTAAGACGATCCGCGCGATAAAGGGTTGCTTTGTCGGGAAAGACTGCAAACCTGTTAGATAATGGGGATGGTTGGAGCTGCAGTTTTGGGGGTCACTCCGGATATGCGCGGGTCATCGTCAATTTCGACCGCGCGCTTGTAAGCGGTAAAGCCTGAGCGGCGGTAGAATTCCAACGCCTGCGGACTGTCACTGGTGCAAGTGTGCACATGAAAGCGGCGGATGTCGGCATCCCACGCACGGGTGATCGCCTCGGTCATCAGATAGCGGCCAGCACCGGAGCCGATGAGCTTTGAGGTAAGACCAAAATAGGCCAGCTCACATTCTTGAGCGGTCCGAAAATCCAGCTCCAGCAGGGCTTCGTCAACACCGTCTTTCGATAGGGTGAAAAAGGTGATTGCCGGATCATCAAGAATAGTCTGAAGGTCGGCATCGGACAATTTGAGCCGTCCGTACCAAAGCCAGTCCAGCGTGCCGACGCGGTTAAAGATATCGCGGTACCATTCCAGTGAGGGGGTCACTTGGCGGAATGTGATGCCCTGCGGCAGTGTCACTTGTTTCGCTTCGGGGCGTGCGTGCATCTCTAGGTGCGTAACAATCACTGCCAGCTTGTTTGGTGGCACATCATAGCATCCATCCGAAAGCATCAAACCAGCCCCTCGCGGCGGAAGACTTCCATCATGTCGGCTTCAGGGCGCGGGCCGACATGAGAAATCACCTCTGCGCCACACAAGTTGCCCATGCGCCCGCAGGTTTCAAGATCGCGACCCGTGGCGAGACCATAGAGGAAGCCCGCAGCGAACTGGTCGCCTGCACCTGTTGCGTCGACGGGGGTGATGCGCGCGGGCGCGGGAAGGTCCACACGCTCGGACCCGCGGATAAGCGTGACGCCATCACCACTGCGGGTGCAAACCATCAGGGGGCATAGGGCAGAGGTGCGGGTCATCGCATACTCAAGGTCGTCTGTTTCAAACAGGGATTTAATTTCGGCCTCGTTGCCGATGACGTAATCCAGCTCATGCTCGATCATTTGCAGGAAATCGGCGCGGTGACGTTCCACGCAGAAAGGATCGGAGATGGTGATCCCCGCCATCCCGCCGCCAGCCTTCGCCGCACGTGCGGCTTCGCGAAAGGCGGTTTTACCTGCGTCATGGTCAAACAGGTAGCCCTCAAGAAACATCAGCTTGGCATTGCCAGCGACTTCTGTAGGCACGTCATCCGAGGTAAGGCCGGTCGAGATGCCCAGATAGGTGTTCAGCGACCGCTCCCCGTCCGGCGTGACGAAGATCATGCAGCGCGAGGTGGGCTGGTCGCCATCTGTAACAGGCGGGTTCACAAAGTCGATGCCGTTGTCGGTCATCGCGTCAGCATAGAAACGGCCCAGACCGTCATCATTGACGCGGCCAATAAACGCCGTTTTCAGCCCCAGTGCGCCAACGCCTGCGACCGTGTTCGCCACAGCGCCGCCGGGGGTTTGCAGCCGGTCGCCCATCGCACCGTACAGCTGCTCTGCGCGGTCTTGTTCGATCAACTGCATGATGCCTTTTTCAATGCCCATGTTATCAAGGAACGCGTCATCGGAATGGCTGATGACATCCACAACGGCGTTGCCAATCCCTACGAGGTTGTACGTCTTCATTCTGTCTTGTCCTTGTATTCACATAGGTCTCTGATGATGCAGGTCCGGCATTGAGGTTTGCGTGCCTTGCAGTGATAGCGGCCATGCAGGATCAACCAGTGATGTGCATGAAGCTGGAAATCAGCGGGAATGTTATCCTCGACAGCGCGCTCAACGGCCTCGACGGACTTGCCGGGGGCGATGCCGGTGCGGTTGCCGACGCGAAAGATATGTGTGTCCACGGCTTGGGCAGGCTGGTGCCACCACATGTTCAGAACCACATTCGCGGTTTTGCGTCCGACGCCGGGCAGGGATTGCAGCGCTGCGCGAGAGTTCGGGACAACGCCGTCATAGTCATCGACCAGTATCTGGCTTAGCTTCATGACGTTCTTTGCCTTCTGGCGGAACAGGCCAATGGTCTTGATATGTTCGGTCAGCCCTTCAAGGCCAAGGTCCAGCATCTTTTGCGGTGTGTCTGCGATCTGGAACAGGGCGCGGGTGGCTTTGTTTACGCCGGCGTCCGTCGCCTGCGCTGACAGGGCCACGGCCACAACCAGCGTATAGACGTTCACATGGTCCAGCTCGCCTTTTGGTTCAGGCTCTGCCTCTTGGAACCGCTCCATGATGGCGCGGATGGTATGATAATCGAGCTGTTTTGACGCTTTTTCCATGGGCCGAAGGTATGCGCATGTTTCGGGTCGCGTGCAAGCGGGCAGGGGCATATTGTGGCTTCATGACACAGATGATGCACAACTCGGATATTCCTCAGAACGCCTACCATTACGGCGTGATAGCGCGCGCCATTGCGCTGATAGACGGCGCAGAGGAGGCGCTGTCGCTAGACGCGCTTTCGGCGCAATTAGGGATGAGCACGGCACATTTCCAGCGAGTGTTCTCGGCGTGGGTCGGCGTTTCGCCCAAGCGCTACCAGCAGTATTTGACGCTGGGCCATGCAAAGGCACTTTTGCGCGCACGCTTTACCACATTAGACGCGGCGCATGCAGCGGGCCTTTCGGGTACGGGGCGGTTGCACGATTTGTTTGTGCGCTGGGAGGCCATGAGCCCAGGCGAATACGCCAGCGGTGGCGCGGGCCTAAAGATTTTCTGGGGCTGGTTTAATAGCCCTTTTGGCGCGGTTCTGGTGATGGGTACCGATAAGGGGATCTGCGGCCTGTCATTGGCCGCCGAGATGGGTGAAGACGCCGCAAAGGCCGATTTGTTGGCGCGGTGGCCATCCGCAACCTTTGCCGAGAATCCGAAGCGCCTGCGCCCTTGGGTGCTGGCCGCGTTCGGCATGGACCGGACACTGGAACCTGCGCCGCTCTATCTTATCGGGGCGCCCTTCCAGATCAAAGTCTGGGAGGCGTTGCTAAAGCTGCCTGAGGGACACGTCACAACTTACGGTGAGATTGCTAAGGCCATTGGCACGCCCAAAGCCGTGCGCGCGGTCGGGACTGCTGTCGGGCGCAACCCGATCGGCTATCTGATCCCCTGCCACCGCGTGCTGCGCAAATCGGGAGAGCTGGGTGGGTATCACTGGGGGCTACCGATCAAGCGGGCGATGCTTGGTTATGAGGCGGCACGCGCGGAGAGCCGCTGATGCTGCGCAGGGTGCGCGGGTTGCCGCTTATTCCCCGTAATGCGGCATTTTGTCGGGAACCTTTACGTCTTATGTTGCGTTCACCGAAAAGATGCTTCGCCCGAACGGAGCCGAAACAGTAAGGCAGTAAACTATGACTATTTTGAAATTCCCAGCTTTGGCCGCAATGGCAACTGTTGTTGCTTTGGGCGCTTGCACAAACCCTAACGGCTCCATCCTAGCCCCACAGGGCGATCCGAACCAACGGCTCAAGAATGGCGCATTGATTGGCGCTGGCGCCGGTGCGGTGATCGGTGCCCTGTCCAAGGGTGACGGCAACCGTGACCAGGGCGCACTGAAAGGCGCGCTCATTGGCGGTGCTCTTGGTGCTGGTGCTGGCGCGATCCTCGACAAGCAAGAGCGTGATCTGCGCGCGAGCCTTGGCAACGACAATGTCACCATCAACAACACAGGGGACCGTCTGATCGTGACCCTGCCACAGGATATCCTGTTCACAACAGGTTCCAGCAATGTACGTCCCGACCTACAGCGTGACCTTGGTGCCGTTGCAGGCAACCTTCAGGCTTACCCGAACTCGACCATCCAGATCATCGGTCACACCGACAGCGATGGCGAAGCTTCCTTCAACCAGCAACTTTCCGAAAGCCGCGCCAACGCGGTTTCCTCTGTGCTGATCAACAACGGCGTTTCGCCAGCGCGTATTCAGGCCTTTGGTCGCGGCGAGAGCCAGCCTGTTGCAAGCAACCTGAACCCGCAAGGCAAGTCGCAAAACCGCCGTGTGGAAATTGTGATCCTGCCAAACGCCAGCTAAATCGGCAGCGATACACTTTTAAAGCTCCGGCGCCGAAGGGCACCGGGGCTTTTATTTTGCCCGCTCTCTGCATGTCCGCACAGAGCCTGCGCGCCAGCCACCCTTGAGCAATGTCACGACAGCCTCACATTAAAAACAAACACATCATTCGAACGAGGATAAATTCGATGGCACCTGTAAAACTATTCGGCATTTCCGGCTCCCTACGTAAAGGCAGCCACAATTCCTTGCTTCTGGCCGAGGCGGCGCGCCTGTTCGGCGGGGCGGAGTATTCCCAAGCGGACCTGAACCTGCCGCTTTACAACGGTGACGATGAGGACGCGCATGGCGTTCCAGCGGCTGTGGATGCGCTTGCCCAGCAGATCGCTGATGCGGATGCGGTTCTCATTTCTACCACGGAGTATAACAAGGGGCCGTCGGGCGCGCTGAAAAATGCTCTCGACTGGATCAGCCGTTCGCAAATCAAACCGTGGGGGGATAAGCCGGTTGCAGTGATGTCAGCAGCAGCAGGCCGCGCGGGCGGTGAGCGTGCGCAGCTGATCCTGCGCAGCTTTATGGTGCCATTCCGTCCCCGTATTCTGCAAGGACCGGAGATTCACGTTGCCGCCAGCCATGAAGCCTTTGACGACAACGGCCAGTTGGTCGGAGAAATCTACATCAAGGAATTGACCGAATTGATGACGGCCTTGCGCGCAGAGATTTCCCGCTAAGCGGAAACGCTGATTTCGATGAGATTGCCATCGGGATCACGAAGATAAAGCGACACGATCGGTCCGGTTGCACCTGTACGGCGCACCGGACCGTTTTCTATTTGAACGCTCTGAGCATTCAGATGCACTTGCCAAGCATCCAGCGGCGTATCGCTCAGAAAGCACAGATCGGCAGAACCGGTTTGGACCTGCCGCGCCTTCGGCTCGAACTCGGCCCCATGCTGGTGCAGGTTGATCTTCATTTCGCCAAAGCTCAGGGCGTGGCGGGTGCTGCCGTCTGCAACGGTGAAAGGCGCATGCGACATGCCAAGTATTTGAGTATAGAACGCCAGAGTTGTCGGGATATCAGCCACAGTCAGCACCAAGTGATCGAGGGTCTTTAGGCGTGGCGTCACAGGCTATCCTCCACGCGAAAGCCGTCTGGAATGGCGTCGATGTCATCCAGCAGCAGGTCTGCCATAACCTGGGCAACTTTCGGGGCCATGCCGAACCCGATTTTAAAGCCGCCATTTGCAATGAAATGCCCCGCTCGTTCGGGCCATGGGCCTAGCATGGGGGCACGGGAACGCGCGCGCGGGCGCACACCTGCCCAACGGGCGATGACTGGCGCGGATCGTAACGCAGGTACAGCCGCGCGTGCAGCCGCGACGACATCGTCAAGCTGTGCATCGGTGCTGGCGGGATCGTCATAGTCGCGCTCTGACGTTGATCCGATGGCGACTGTGCCGTCCAGATGCGGGATGACATGCACGCCACCTGCGAAAAGTTGCGGCGCGCCTGAAGCGTCATAGCGCAGCAGGGCCGCTTGCCCCTTTACCCCGTTGCCAACACTGCGGGGGCGACCAAGGTTCAGCGCCTCAAGGCCTGCCACACCTGTTGCCCAAAGGACGGCGCCTTTGTCAGGGGCTTCCGGCACGACTTCTACTCCGTGGCTGCGCAGTGCGGCGACAAGCGCGTCGCAAGCCTGACGAGGATGCAGGTGCGCGCTGAGGCTATCGCGGATCAGATGGCCGTCAGGGCTGTTTGGTTGCCAGTCGCCTTGCGGGGCGCGGATAACCTCCCATATGGCGTGATCGCGCCATAGATCGCGCGCGGTCCCTGCACGGCGTTCGGCCAGCGCACGGGCTGCGGAGTCTGCAATGGGCTGCAGTCTGCCGCTGCGTGAATAGCCGGGGTCCTTACCGCCAATGGCTGCGATATCAGCCCAAAACGCTTCGGCCATCAGCAAACTTTCAAGCTGGAATGCCTTTTTCGAATTCCAGTTTTCAGGGACATGCGGGGCCAGCGCACCGACGATTCCGCCGCTGCTACCTGCTGCGGGTCCGTGCGGATCAATGACCCGCACACGCGCGCCCCTTTGACAGCAGACCCAAGCGACCGAGAGGCCAAATATACCCGCGCCGCGAATGGTGATTTCGGTCATTGCTCCTGCCTCCCTGATGGCGCAGATTGCGCCAGAATTACAGGTACAGGTACAGGGCATGGGCGTGCAGGACCAGACGGCACAGATAGAATGGCGTGACGGGCGGGTGCCGGTGTCAACGCGGTTTGATGATCCCTATTTCAGCCTTGAAAATGGCATGGATGAAACGCGCCACGTATTTCTGGCCGGTAATGACCTGCCCGCACGATTTGCGGATGGCTTCCACGTGGCCGAACTTGGCTTTGGCACAGGGTTGAATTTTCTGGTGGCATTGCAGGCTTTTCGTGCCTTTGGGTGTGGCGGCAAGCTGCGCTTTACCAGCTTCGAGGCTTATCCGATGGCGCTGTCTGACTTGCACGCCGCCTTGTCCGCGTTCGAAGGTTTGCCAGATGATCTGATGCAGACTGCGGTTTTTCCCGCCAGTCTAGATGGCCCTGATTTTGAATTGCGCGTTGTATTGGGCGATGCCCGAGAGACCCTGCCTGATTGGGAGAGCCGCGCGGATGCATGGTTTCTTGACGGTTTTTCACCGGCCAAGAACCCCGAGCTGTGGTCGCCAGAATTAATGGCGCAGGTGGCACGGCACACAGCGGCAGGCGGGACGGCGGCCACATATACAGCTGCAGGTTTTGTCCGGCGCGGATTGCAGGACGCAGGGTTTGAGGTGAGCCGCGTGCAGGGCTATGGCCGCAAGCGACACATGACACGGGCTGTCATGGTATGAGCCAGGGCAACAATATCCCTTTGGGCATCATGCTGATGATTGCCACCACGATTGTATTTGCCGTGCAGGACGGTCTTTCGCGGCATCTGGCGGGCGAGTACAACGTGCTGATGATCGTGATGATCCGCTACTGGTTTTTCGCGGCTTTTGTCATCGCCATCGCCAAGCGACGCGCGGGCGGGATTCTGGTGGCGGCGAGGACGACGCAACCGCTGATCCAGATCACTCGGGGATTGCTGCTGTCACTTGAGATCTGCGTGATGGTTGTGGCCTTCACAATTTTGGGGCTGGTCGAAAGCCATGCAGTGTTCACCTGTTACCCACTGCTGGTTGCTGCCTTGTCAGGGCCGGTGCTGGGAGAGCGTGTTGGCTGGCGGCGCTGGGCGGCGATTGGTGTGGGCTTTATCGGGGTGCTCATCATTCTTCAGCCTGGGCGTGAAGTGTTTGATATCCGCGCACTGATCCCCCTGCTGGCTGCAGCGATGTTTGCGGTTTACGGCTTGCTCACCCGCTACGCGGGACGGCGCGACAGCACGGCCACCAGCTTTTTCTGGACCGGCACGGTGGGGGCGGTCGCGATGACGGCGCTGGGCCTGTGGTTTTGGGAGCCGATGAGCGGTCGCGACTGGGCCTGGATGATCTGTCTGTGCTTTACCGGTGTGACGGGGCACTGGCTGCTGATCCGCTGCTATGAGGTAGCCGAGGCCAGCGCGGTGCAGCCTTTTGCCTATCTCCAGCTTGTGTTCGCCGCGGCCATCGGTGTTACCCTGTTTGGTGAAACCGTCAGTACCAACGTCGCCATCGGTTGCGTAATTATCGTAGCGGCAGGCCTATTTACCTTTTGGCGCGAACGCCTTCAACGTTGAGCCGATAAGTTCTTCGTAGAAGGGGATCGGCAACGGATCACGGCCAAGGCGTGCGCGGTAAACGGGCAGGCTTTCCGTCACGCGCATGATGTAATTCTGCGTCTCGCGGAAGGGAACCATTTCGATCCAGTCCACCACATAGATGTCGCCGTCACGCGGATCGCCGAATTGCTCCATCCAGCGGATCGGGCGGCTTGGGCCAGCGTTATAACCAGCGGACATCATCACCACGTTGCCGTCAAAGCGGCCTGCAAGCTCGGACAGATATTGCGTGCCAAGGCGCGCGTTATAGACCGGATCTGCGGTGAGCCTGTCAGTTGTGTGCTGAGGCAGGATACCAAGTTTTTGGGCCACTTCCTTTGCTGTGGCAGGCATCAATTGCATCAACCCGCGCGCACCCACAGACGACTGCACGACTGGGTCGAACTCGCTCTCGCGGCGGGCGATGGCAAGGGTCATTTCGGGGGCCATGGGAAGGTTCGCTTCACCGGCGGGGTGAAGTGCGTAATAGGCCGATGCGATCTCAAGCCCGCGGCGGGCAGCGCGTTTGCCGATCATCACGGCGATATGGGGTTGTTCAACATCAATTGCGGCTTGCCCTAACAGCTCAAGATCAGGTTCCAAAAGCTGATCTGCCAGATGGGTCCAGAACCGCTCGGCCAGGTCTAGTTCACCAGAGGCCTGCAAAAGCAGTCCGGCCTCGAACAGGGGGGCCTTTGCCAGCGGACTTGTGCGCCAGTCTTGCGCGGGGGGATCGCCACGGAGTTTTTCAGGAAAGGGGATGCGGGCACGTTCGGCGGCCAGAAGGCCGTAGAACGAGGTCTGGAACTTGGCGCCCATGGCGTAGGCGGCACTCGCCCCTTCGTTGTCGCCCGCTTCTTCCAGCGCGCGGCCCTGCCAATACCCTGCACGCCCTTGGCTGATAGGGGATTCTACTGCTCCGTCATGCGCTTTGAAGTGTCTTAGCGCGCGTACCGGGTCTTTGAGAAAACGCAGCGCGATATAACCAGACAACCATTCCAGATCGGCGAAATCGGACCCTTCGGTCAGCCAGTGCTGTGACGCCATGTCGTAAGCGCGCTTTGGATCGCCCGACCGCATTTCGTCACGGGCTAGCGCGCGGCGGCGGTTGCCCCATGCGGCCGGATTGCCCAACCCCTCAATGTTGCGCGACGCCTCTAGCATCAGGTCCTTGGCGTCGGCTTCGCGGCCCTTACGGATGCGCCATTCAAACCGCGCATGGTTCACACCACCCGTAACCTTGAGCGCGACCGGTAGGTTTTCATAAGTATCCACCGCGCTGTCCAAGCGCCGGTAGAACGCGATGCGCGATTCGGCTGCTTGCTCGGCTTCTTTGCTGGCGATGCCGTACATCTGACGTGCTTCGTCGTATTCACGCTCCCATACCATCGCATCCAGCCGCGCATCGTGATGCGGTTTCAAAAGCTCTGCATAATCGGCTAAAAATGCTGCTTGCGAATTGGCGTTCATTCGCATGGTACGCCATGCAAGCACCACGTTGGCTTGCGCCGGACCAGTAAGGCCTTTTGCACTTAGCGCTTTTGCGTGGGCCAACACACCCATCGGCGTTTGGGCGGGATATTGATCGAAAAACGCGATGATTGCTTCGTCGCTTTGTTTCAAAACATCGGGTTCTGATCGGCGCAGCAGGTAATCCATCCCGGGCCAGTCTGCGCGGCGCTTCAGAAAATCGGTCAATTCAGTAAAATTGCCCGCGCCTGCCCGCAGGCGGTGCCAGACAATTACATCCCGTGCGACAGCGCCGTCACGCTCGGCTATGCGCTCCGCCGCCGAGAAATCACCACCCCTAAGGGCGTCGATCGCCCACCCCAAAGGGCGCGGCCGTTGTTCGGCAGTGGCGGTCGAAGTCATGGCACAGACCAGCAACAGGGTGGTCAGATAGTGTCTCATGGCTTGCATTTCCTACCTCGCTCACAGTACAGCCTTGCAACATAGACTATATGCGCGCGGGTTCAATTCACGTGTCCGCGTGCAGGCGGTCTTCCTCCGGTCTCTCCGTCCATTGGGGGCCTTTCATCCCAGGTGGCCTTTTGGTCTCCAGCACATAAAGGAGCGTGCACATGTTTTCAGGTTCTATGCCTGCCCTCGTCACGCCGTTTCGCAACGGCGAGCTGGATATTGAAACGCTGAAGAAACTTGTCGAATGGCATGTGGGCGAAGGCTCTAACGGGCTTGTTCCAGTGGGCACCACGGGCGAATCGCCCACGCTGACCCACCGTGAGCATGAGATGGTCGTCGAGGAAGTTGTCAAAGCAGCAGCGGGCCGGATTCCGGTGATTGCGGGCGCTGGTAGCAACAACACGCTGGAAAGCATCCGCTTGGCCCAGCACGCTGAAAAAGTTGGCGCCAATGGTATCCTTGTGGTTACGCCATATTACAACAAGCCTACTCAACGCGGCTTGATCGCGCATTTCACCGCCGTGCATGATTGCTGTGAACTGCCGATCATCATCTACAACATCCCGCCCCGTTCGGTCATCGATATGAGCCCCGCAACGATGGGTGAGCTGGCCAAGTTGCAACGTATTGTCGGCGTCAAGGATGCCACAGGCGATCTGGCGCGGGTTTCTGCGCAGCGCATTACCTGCGGAAAAGACTTCGTTCAGCTGTCAGGTGAAGACGCCACTGCCCATGGCTTTAACGCCCAAGGTGGTGTTGGCTGTATTTCGGTCACGGCCAACGTGGCACCAAAGCTGTGCGCGCAGCTGCAAGCGGCCTGTGCTGCAGGTGATTACGCCAAAGCGCTTGAGATTCAGGATATGTTGATGCCGTTGCATCAGGCGATCTTTACAGAGCCGGGTCTGGTTGGCGTAAAATACGCGATGTCGCGCCTTGATCTGTGCTCCGAAGAAGTGCGCCTGCCGCTTACAGGCCTTGGCGATGAGACACGCAAGCTGGTTGATGCCGGCCTAAAGCACGCGGGATTGCTGTAAACACAGCAGCCTACACATCGGGAATTTTCGGACATAAGGTGGGGTAAATCCCTTTATGTCCGGAGCCTGCCCCGATGAACATCCTGCCCTTGATTTCCCAAAGCACTGATGAGCTGACCGCGATCTTCCGCGATCTGCACGCGCACCCAGAAATCGGCTTTACCGAAGAACGCACGAGCGGAATCGTGGCGCAAAAGCTGCGCGACTACGGCGTGGACGAAGTCTTTACCGGATTGGGACAGACGGGTGTTGTGGGTCTGATCCACGGCAAGCAGAAGGGCAATCGTCGCGTCGGGCTGCGCGCGGATATGGATGCGCTGCCAATCCACGAGATTACGGGGTTGGACTATGCCTCGAAGAACGATGGAGTGATGCACGCCTGCGGCCATGACGGGCACACCACCATGCTGTTGGGCGCAGCCAAACATCTGGCCGCCACGCGGGAGTTTGACGGCACAGCCGTGATCGTATTCCAGCCCGCCGAAGAGGGCCTCGGCGGGGCACGCCGGATGATTGCGGACGGCTTGTTCGTGCAATTCCCCTGTGATGAAATTTACGGCATGCACAACATGCCTAATGGTCAAGCGGGCAAGGTGGGGATCTGCAAAGGTGTCGCCATGGCGGGGGCTGCGTTTTTTGACATCACGGTGACGGGTAAGGGCAGCCATGCAGCGCGCCCCTGCGACGGGCGGGATGCGCTGATCATCGCAGCCAGCCTTGCGACCGAGTTTCAAACTATCCTTAGCCGCAATGTCCCGCCGCTGGACACTTGCGTGCTGTCTGTGACGCAGCTGCATTCAGGTGTCGCGTATAATGTAGTGCCGGAGGTGGCGACATTGGCAGGCACGATCCGTTATTTCAAGGACGAGATCTACACGCTGGCCGCGGGCCGTATGCAGGCCCTGTGCGACGGGTTCGCTTTGGCACATGACGTGCAAATCACGCTGGAATTGCGCAACGTCTTTGATGTGTTGATCAACGACAATGACCTGTCGGATGCCTATCTGGAAGCTGCGGCTGAAATCGTGGGACCCGACAATATCTTCAGCAAGGATGAGCCCGCCACTGGGTCCGAGGACTTTGCCGATATGCTCAAGATCGTACCGGGGGCCTATTGCGTGGTGGGGCATGCGGGGACGGTGCCACTGCACAATCCGTCCTTCACGCTGGACCCTGATATCTTGCCTGTCGGGGCGTCAATCATGGCGCGTATGGTTGAGAAGCGTTTGCCGCTCTAGATGTCGCAGACCATATAGGAGACCATTTTTCCGGGTAGGTGGCGTGAAAAGGCTTCACCCTGAGCCTTGAAACCAACGCTTTGAAAAAACGGCTGCGCAGCAGAGTCCGCCCGCACGGCCACCTGTGTGAGGCCCTGACTTTGGGCGGTGCTGCGCAGTTCATACCACAGCGCCCTGCCGATACCGCGCCCCTTGCTGGCGGGGGCGATAAAGAAATAGCGCACTTCAGCTGTTGTTTTGTCGATGGGCTCCATCGCGCCGCAGCCAACCATGGCTTCGCCCACTTCTGCGACCCAGAAACAGAGCTGCGTAAGCCGGTCAGGCGTAATCATGAGGTTTTGCCTGAAATAGCGCATCAGATCGTCGTCATAGCCAACCGATTGCTTCGACCGGTACGTGAGGTCGGTCATGGCTTGTGTGTCTGTGGGAATCGCAGCGCGTATTGTGATATCAATCGTAGTCATCGTTTTCCGTAATATAGACCGACCACATGCTCGGCCTGCGCAAAAAAGAGCCAGCGCGCTGTCAGCACACCAGCAATATGAGAGATGACCGCAAGCAGGGCAATCCAGTGGTTGAAGGGGATCAGCAAGAAAATGACGGGCAGTACGGCCATCAACAGAATCGCGATGATGCGCAGTTTCTGGCCGTGCTTGCGCCCGACGACATAGACGAACTCGCGCAGCAGATAGTTGGTGCCAGTATGGGGCGGCTCAAACGCGCGCACGCTCCCGATGTTACCCAAACCGGTGGCTGATGCCATGTCCGTGCCGCTCGTCGCCAAAGCGCTGTCACCGCGCCACCAAGTGGCCACTTGAATGCCGCCAGCAACGGCTAATAGGACGACGGCGGGGATCACCTGCCCCGACAAAAGCGCGCCGCCTGCAAGGCAGAGCGACAGGAAGTTCGCGGGCGTATAGACGCTGTACCAGCGGGGAACAGTTTTGAGCTGCCCGTAGATCATTGAGGTCGTGAACACGGTACCAAGAGAGGCTGCGGCCCCAAGCAGGCCCAGCAGCGTCCAGCGTTGGGCAAAAAACACCAGCCCCGCCCCGTAGATCGCCATCAGCACCAGGGCTACCACCGCGCACCATGCTTCACGCGATAACCAACTGCTGCGCCATTGTGTGAACGCCTTTAGCGCCCGTTCGGGATGACCAAGGTGGAAGGTCGACGAGATCAAGCCGCCCACTGCCAACAGGTAGGCGATGGTGAAAAACGCAAAGGCGCTGAACCCAGTGTTGCCCGGCATACCAAGGCCTAGAAACACCAGTAGGCCAAAGCCGAGGCCTGAAAAGGTAGAGAAGAAGATGACGGAAGGGGCCGGATGCATCAGAGTTTCTCCAGTGTCTTGTCGAGCCAGCGTAGAAATCCGGTGGCCTCGGTCGCGACCGGTTCAAGGAACGGAGCAAGGACATCTATCTCTGCATCATCGCCCGAGAGCTGGTCTTTGGGGCGCGGCGGCAGGTATTTGTTGACCGGCTTTGTGCCTTGTTCCGGCATCAGATCCATGCCGCCGCGTGCTGCGACCAGCTGGCTTACGTCCGAGTCCGGATCACCAAGATCGCCGAAGTGGCGCGCGCCAGCAGGGCAGGTGCGCACGCAGGACGGAGTGCGGTCAATCTCTGGCAGGTTCTCGTTATAAATGCGGTCAACACACAGCGTGCATTTCTTCATCACGCCTTCGGCGGCGTCCATCTCGCGTGCGCCGTAGGGGCAGGCCCACGCGCACAGGCCGCAACCGATGCAGTCACTCTCGTTCACGAGCACAATGCCGTCTTCGACACGCTTATAGCTGGCACCGGTCGGGCAAACAGTGACGCAGGGGGCGTCCTCACAATGCAGGCAGGATTTTGGAAAGTGGATCAGCTGGGCAGTGCCTTCAGCGGGTTGCACTTCGTAGCTGTGCACACGGTTCAGGAACGTGCCTGAGGGATCAGCACCGTAAGGGTCCTGATCTGACAGTGGCGCGCCGTAGTTTTCGGTGTTCCAGCCTTTGCAGGAGATCACGCAAGCGTGGCAGCCCACGCAGGTGTCCAGATCAATGACCAGTCCGAGCTTTTTGTCGGTATGGGTCGGGAGCGTTGTCATCAGGTCCGGTCCTTTGCATAACAGCTTTGGGCGAAGGCCAGTAGATCAGCGTTGAAGGCTTCGGTCTCTTCCCAAAACGGCGCATGGCCGCTGTGGGCGTATTTGATCGCCCGCCCGTTTGGCAGGATTTCGACGGTTTTCTCCGGCATCGGTGAAACGGCAAGCCGTTCATGCACGCCCCATTGTACCAGCGCAGGCACGGATGTCTTGGCTAAATCAGGGCCGTAATCCTCGTGCCGTTTGCGCGCTGCCAACCGTACATGCGGCGGGCAAAGCATGTTGAATCCGGTCATGACTGCCAGATCATCGGGATCAGGTGGCGTCGCAAAACATGCCTTCAGGAACGCCACTGTCGCGGCTAGGTTTGCTCCCAATTCCTCTGCGTACATTTCCGTGGCGCGCACGGCGGTATCGTTCTCTCGCCGCTCCAGCGCCTCGACCGGGCTGTAGCGGCCCGTGGAACCGGAAGAGCCGATCAGGCTAAAGCCGGAAATTGCACCGTCGCCATGAACGCGCAGATAATCCTGCACTACCCAGCCGCCCATAGACCAACCGATAAGTAACGGGCGCTCCAAGGCAAGGGTTTCAATGATGGCATGCAGATCACCGGCCCATGGCGCGGAATGGTCATAGGCGTCGGCTGCGTCCGGTTTTCCCGAAAGGCCATGGCCGCGCAGATCGGGTGCGATCAGGCGACAATGCTTGGCCAGCGGGCCAGAGAGTTGGCGTGCCCAGCTTTGGTGCGATTGTGACCAGCCGTGGATAAGGACAACGGGAATGCCGTCAGGATTGCCATATTCGGGCACATACAGCGGCACGCCCTGCCAGCCGGTTACCTTATGGGTGCAGCGCGGTGCGGTCATTTCCCGACCTTCCATTTAAGCTCTGACGGACCTTTGCCCACGGGCGATTTGATCGGTGGCATGCTTGGCTGGGATTCCGCATCTGCGGGGGCATCGACCTTCTTGACGGCCACTTTCAGATCGAACCAAGCGGCTTGTCCGGTGATCGGGTCGGAGTTTGCCCAGCGAAGTCCGTCCCCTTTTGGGGGCAGAAGTTCATGGATCAGGTGATTGAGCAGGAAGCCTTTGGTGGCCTCTGGCGCGTCTTTGTCTAGCGCCCAAGCCCCCTTGCGTTTGCCGATCGCGTTCCATGTCCAGATCGTATTTTCGTTCAGCGCGGCCATCTCCATCACAGGTACGGTGATAGACCCATGGGGTGAGGTAATCTCGGCCCAGTCGCCATCGGTTAGACTATGGGTGCGCATCAGTTTGGTTGGTAGATACATCGGGTTGCGGCCGTGTAGTTGGCGCAGCCACGCGTTCTGGCTGCCCCATGAATGGTACATCGCCATGGGCCGCTGGGTGAGCGCGGTAATGGTGAAGCCTTCGTTGCCCTCTTGGTCGGTTTCGTACCAGATCGGCAGGGGCGTCATCTTTTCGCGAATGCGCTCGCGCAGGTGATCTGGCGGTTGTCGCTCTCCATGCCCTTCGGCGGCCAGTTGGAAGCGGCGCATCGGTTCGGAGTAGAGGGTGAAGAGATAGGGTTGCGGGCTATCATAAAGCCCCATCTTCACTGCCCAATCTTGATAGGCGGCGTTCCACGGTTTGTAGTAATTCGCGCCCTCGGGAATATGCTCAACGAAGAAGCCGCCGTTGGCGATGTAATTATCCAGCTGGGACGCGTTCACATCACCGCGTCCGTTTTGCAGACCGTTTGCTCCCGTTCGCCAACCGGCTAGTGGCCCGACACCGGGGCGACGTTCATGGTTGACGATGTAATCAGCGTAATCGGCGTATTTCTGGGTGCCGTCTTCGTTCGTGAAGGCGGGCAGGCCAAGGCGCGCACCCAGATCACATAGCGCGGACTGGAAACCTTTGACGTTGCGGTCAGGTTCTACCACGGGCCAACGGATCGCGTCCGCCATGGCGTCTGCCTCGCAGATGGGGCGGTCCAGCAGCGAGATGCAATCGTGCCGCTCAAGATAGGTGGTGTCGGGAAGGATCAGATCGGAATAGGCGACCATTTCTGAGCTGTAGGCATCGGAGTAGATGATACGCGGTATGACGTACTCACCGCTTTCGTCCTTGTCGGTAAGCATCTGCGTGACGCCTGTCGTGTTCATGGAAGAGTTCCACGACATGTTTGCCATATACATAAACAGCGTGTCGATCTTGTAAGGATCGCCAGCATAGGCGTTCGAGATCACCATATGCATCAAGCCATGCACCGACATGGGGTTTTCCCACGTAAAGGCTTTGTCGATGCGCGCAGGGCTGCCATCGTCCTTAAGGGCCAGATCATCGGGGCCGTGCACAAAGCCCAAATGTGGACCGTCCAGCGGGCAGTCTGACGTTGCTTTGCAGTGCGGTTTTGGATGGGCTGTCGCTGGTTTGGGGTAGGGCGGTTTGAACCTGAAACCGCCCGGCACCTCAACGGTACCAAGCAAAATCTGCAGCGTATGCAGTGCGCGGCAGGTCTGAAAGCCGTTGGCGTGGGCAGAAATCCCGCGCATCGCGTGGAAGGATACGGGGCGACCTGTCATCGTCTTGTGGTGCTCTCCGCGGAAGTCGGTCCATTCGTGATCGAGCTCGAACGCTTCTTCGAACGCCACGCGTGCTAACTCGGCAGCCAGCGCGCGGATGCGTTTGGCAGAGATGCCGCAACGCTCTGCTACCGCCTCGGGGGCGTATTGGTCATCAAGATACATCTCGGCCATCTGGTGAAACACGGGGCGGTGTGTGATGCCTCTGGCGCGGTAGCTGGCGGCAAGGTCAGGCTTCACGCCTTTGCGATCGAACGGCGCGAGCTTGCCTGTGGCGCGGTCGATGACCTGCTCTTTGCCGTCGGCATCACGCAGCTTGAGGCCGTATTCAGGAGATTTTTCGTCTCCGTTGATCAGCACAGCAGCGTCTGTGTATTGCGCCAGATAGTGCAGGTCGACCTTGCCCGCCTGCATCAGGCAGTGAATCATCGACAGGATAAACAGGCCGTCAGTGCCGGGCGTGATCCCGACCCAGTCATCGGCCACCGCGTTGTATCCGGTTCTGATGGGATTGACGCCGATTACCCGCGCGCCGCGCTTTTTGATTTTGCCGATGCCCATTTTGATCGGATTTGAATCGTGATCTTCGGCGACACCAAACAGCATGAACAGTTTTGTATGATCCCAATCGGGCTGACCGAACTCCCAAAACGCGCCGCCCATCGTATAGATACCGGCAGCCGCCATGTTGACGGAACAGAACCCGCCGTGTGCGGCATAATTCGGTGTGCCAAAACTTTGGGCCCACAGCGAGGTAAAGCTCTGCGATTGATCGCGTCCGGTGAAGAAGGCTAGCTTTTCGGGGTTCGATTCACGGATGGGGCGCAGCCAGCTTTCGGCGATTGAATAGGCCTCTTCCCAGCTGATCTCCTCGAATTCGCCTGACCCCCGCTCTCCCACACGTTTCATCGGCGCGCGCAGGCGTGACGGTGCGTTGTGCTGCATGATGCCGGCAGAGCCTTTGGCGCACAGAACACCCTTATTGACAGGGTGATCGCGGTTGCCCTCGATGTAGGCAACTTTGAGATCACCGAGCGGGTCTTTTTTCATGTGTACATTAATGCCGCAGCGGCAGGCACACATATAGCAGGTGGTTTTTCTGATCTCGTCGGAGACTTTCGGGCTCAGGTCCAGCACGGGTTGTTTATGCGGCATAAGTCTCTCCTGACGGGGTTATTGTGCGACCTGAACCGTGGTGACGGCGATCATGTTGGTCACATCTGCTGCACTGCATCCGCGCGACAGATCATTGGCCGGCTTGTTCAAGCCCTGAAGGATAGGTCCGATGGCGTCACAGCCCCCTATGCGCTGGGCGATCTTGTAGCCGATGTTGCCGGCATCAAGGTTGGGGAAAATAATGACGTTTGCCGTACCTGCCACTGCGGATCCGGGTGCTTTGGACGCACCGATGGCAGGCACGAAGGCCGCGTCGAATTGCAGTTCGCCATCGGCGGGCAGGTCGGGATGCGCAGCCTGCAAAAGCGCCAGAGCATCAGTCACTTTGGTCACATGCTCGTGCTTTGCCGACCCCTTGGTTGAAAAGCTAAGCAGGGCAACTCGGGGGTCATCGCCTGCGAGATGTTTGCACGAGTCCGCAGACTGTGCCGCAATCGCCGCCAACTCAGCCGCGTCCGGATCAATGACAAGGGCACAGTCGCCGAACACCATGACCTTGCGGCCAGACGGATGATCTTCTGGGAATTCCATCAAGAATACCGAAGAAACGATTGCAGCATCGGGGGCTTTACCGATCATCGTCAAAGCTGCGCGGACGGTTTGGGCCGTCGTCGAGATCGAGCCACCTATCGTGCCGTCTGCGTCGCCTGTGTGAACCATCAACGCAGCAAACATCAGCTGATCGCGGGATTGCCGTGCCGCGATGCTCCTGTTCAGCCCCTTATGGCGGCGCAGATCGTAATAAAGCTCTGCATAACGCTCTGTCAGCGGCGAGGTCGCTGGATCCTGAATGAACAGGTCATCCCGGCCCGTTGCATTGGATTTCTCCAGTAGGGCGGTAATCTCGGCTTCGGGACCGACCAAAGTGATCGGTCCCATGCCAGCGTCAAGGGCGGCCAGCGCACCAGCCACAATCCGGGGGTCCTGACCCTCGCTCATGACAATATGTGCAGGCCGCTCGGCTGCGCGTTTTCGAATTTCGCGCAAGACGCTCATGTCAGCCTATCTCCATCATGTATTGTCTTTGAGTGCACAAATCAGATTTCTTGATCGCGCATGTCGGCAGCATCAATTCCCGCCACGGATACTGGTTTCTTCATGGCGTCACGGCGGAAGGGTTCGCCCAGTTCCTGATTGATCATCGCTTCGATCAGGGTTGTTTTGCCGTGGTTCATCTGGTCGTCGATCGCTTTCGCCAGTGCCGCTGTCAGTTCGTCCTGCGTGCGTGCCACAACGCCTTCCAATCCGCAGGCCTGTGCGATGCCTGCGTAGGATACATCGGTGTCCAGTTCGGTGCCGACAAAGTTGTCGTCGAACCACAGGGTCGAGTTACGCTTTTCCGCGCCCCACTGGTAGTTGCGGAAGACGACCTGCGTCACCGGAGGCCAGTCACCGCGACCAATGGCTGTCAATTCATTCACGGCGATGCCAAAGGCGCCGTCACCTGCAAAGCCAACGACGGGCACGTTTGGTTGTCCGATCTTGGCACCCACGATGGCCGGCAGGCCGTAGCCGCAAGGCCCGAACAAACCCGGCGCAAGGTATTTACGTCCCTCGCTGAAGGAAGGATAGGCGTTACCGATGGCGCAGTTGTTGCCGATATCGGATGAGATGATCGCCTCTTGTGGCAGCGCCTGCTGGATCGCACGCCACGCCATGCGAGGGCTCATCCAGTCGGGTTTGTCAGCGCGGGCGCGCTGGTTCCATGTGGTGCCGGGATCGTCCTGCTCATCCGTCATTGAGGTAAGCTCTTGTGCCCAAGCGGATTTGGTCTGGGCGATCATGGCTTTGCGGCTGTCGCGGTCTGTATCGCCTGCTGTGTCGGCCAGCTTGGCGGTGATCGCTGACGCCACTTTGGTCGCATCACCCACAATGCCCACGGTGACCTTTTTGGTCAGGCCGATACGGTCAGGGTTGATATCAACCTGAATGATTTTCGCGTCTGTCGGCCAGTAATCAATGCCATAGCCCGGCAGGGTCGAGAACGGGTTAAGACGTGTGCCAAGGCACAACACAACGTCGGCCTTTGAGATCAGCTCCATTCCCGCTTTTGATCCGTTGTAGCCTAGTGGACCGGCGAATAGCGGGTGGTTGCCGGGGAAGGCATCGTTGTGCTGGTAGCCAACACAAACCGGCGCATCCAGTTTTTCGGCCAAAAGGCGCGATGCCTCGATGCCGCCCTTTGCCAGCACCACGCCAGCGCCGTTCAGGATCACGGGGAACTTGGCTGTAGACAGCATTTCAGCCGCTTTTGCCACTGCGTTCTCACCACCCTGAGGCAATTCGAATTCGACCACTTCAGGGATTTCGATATCAATCACTTGCGTCCAGAAATCACGTGGCACGTTGATCTGCGCGGGGGCGGAGGCGCGTTTGGCCTGCATGATTACGCGGTTCAGGGTTTCCGCAATGCGGGTCGGATCGCGCACTTCTTCCTGATAGGCCACGCAATCGGCGAACAGGTTCATTTGCTCCATCTCTTGGAAACCACCCTGACCAATGGTCTTGTTCGCGGCTTGCGGTGTGACCAGTAGCAACGGCGTGTGGTTCCAATAGGCGGTCTTTACGGCGGTGACGAAGTTTGTGATGCCGGGGCCGTTTTGCGCGATCATCATCGACATTTTGCCAGTCGCGCGGGTGTAGCCGTCTGACATCATACCGGCGGAGCCTTCGTGCGCACAGTCCCAGAACTTGATCCCTGCCTTCGGAAAGATGTCCGAGATCGGCATCATGGCAGAGCCGATAATGCCAAACGCATGCTGGATACCGTGGCGCTGGAGCGTTTTGACGAAAGCTTCTTCGGTGGTCATCTTCATCGGAGGTGATCCTTCGGTTGTATAAATACGAATCTGGTTGTCAGGCAGGTTACGGGGTCTATCGTCAAAGGGTTAGGGCCAGATTTCATACCGGAATATGGCCACTATGGCTCATAGCTTCAATTTCTGATGCAAGGGCTTTCATACCCTCGGAAATACGGGTTGTCGGGATTGAAGAATAGCCGAGCCGGTAGAAATTGCGCTGTTGGTCTTCGCCGCCGAAAAATGAATGTCCGGGCTCGATCAGGACGCTTCGGCTGCGCAGGCGGGCAGCAAGAATGCGCGTGTCTATGCCGTCCGGTGCGCGCATCCAGAATGACGATCCGCCATGCGCACCCTGGCCTGCAATGTTCAGGCCGCATTCTGCGATGGCTTCTTCCATCTTTGTGCGCCGTTCATGCAGTACATTCCCCATTTTGCGCACCAGCGCATCGTAATGGCCCAACGACAGGAAGTAGGCGGCAGTGCGTTGGATATGTCCTGGTGGGTGGCGCAGCACTGACGCGCGCAGGGCACGGGCCTCGCGGATGAAAGGCTCTGACCCGACAAGATAGCCAAGGCGCAGGCCCGGAAAAAGCGACTTGGAGAAGCTGCCCACATAGATCACGCGCCCATCGGTATCGAGCGATTTAAGCGCAGGCGAGGGCGCGCGCAGGAACGAGGTTTCGAACTCGTAGTCGTCCTCTACGATCAGCGCGTCGATCTCACGCGCGCGGGCCAGTAGCGCGCGGCGGCGGGGCATCGGCATGGTGGCATTGGTTGGGCATTGGTGGCTGGGGGTGGTGAAAATGACGTCCGTATCGGGTGGGATCGCTTCGGGTGGCAGGCCGTCCTGATCCACGCGCACGGGGGTTACATGGCAGCGTGATTGCACCAGAATATCGCGCAAAGCATGATAGCAGGGGTCTTCAAGCGCGGCGCGGCGGCGCTGCGTCAGCAGCACTTGTGCGGTAAGCCAAAGCGCGTTTTGCGCCCCCAGAGTGATCAGAATTTGTTCTGGCGCTGCTGTAATTCCGCGGCGGGGCAGGGTGTGGCGCGCAATGAATTCGATCAGTTGCGGATCGTCCTGATCATAATAGTCACTGGTCATTGAGGTAAAGTCGCGCTGTCCAAGTGCTTGCAAAGCACACAGCCGCCAGTTGGCGTGATCAAACAGAGATTGGTCCGCCTGCCCATACACAAAAGGATAGCGATAGCTGGGCCAATCCTGTGGCTTGCTTGGTGTTACGCCACCGCTGAACCGCTGCCCGATGGCACGGGTCCAATCCACCGCATCCAGCGTATCGGGGCTGGGTGAAAATGAGGGGGGGCTTGGGGCGTTCTCGGAGACGTAATAGCCGGACCGCCCTTTCGACATCAGATAGTCATTCGCCAAAAGCTCGGTGTAGGCGATGGTCACTGTGATGCGACTGACGCCCAGATGCGTGGCCAGTTTGCGTGTAGAGGGCAGCTTCTCTCCGTGCTGGAAACGACCTGACAGGATGCCCTGTGCGATCATCTGCTGGATCTGCGATTGCAGGGTGCCTTGCGCGTCAGGCTGTAGAAAAAAGGTTTCGACAGGAAGGGCCATGGCTTTCGTTATAGCTTGGACTTAACTTTGGCGCAATCTGGACTTAAGGGTTTGCGAAATGAGCAGTGTCACTGCGCTATTGCGGGATCAAGAAGCGGCCGAAGTAATCCGCAAGCGCATCAACGTCGCCAATCGGTTGTACCGCGCCAATGAACTGGTCGGGCCGTATGATAAGCAGGGCCCCGCGCGCACGGTCGATGCCGCGCTGGTCGAAAATGTCTGGACCGTTCTTGTGATCGGGGCAAAACACTTTCTCATAATCAATCAGACCATAGCGGCCCTTCGCAGGCAGCAGCAGATCAGGGAGGCTATCAAGTTGCACCTTTTGATGCGCGTTCTGAAATATCGCGCGCACATCAATGACGCTGTCGATATCGCAGCCCTGCGGTGTATAGCGTTTGATCGGGCTGGCGACATCGTTGCGCAGATAATGACAAAGCTGCGCGATCTGCCCGTCAGGTTGGCCAGTATCGCCAGCCGCTGCAAAGGCGAACACACGCCAACGCCCGTCGGCCTTCAGCGTATGCCCCAAATGCATTGGCTTTCCATCGCCCAGACGGATCACTGGTGCGGAATGAAAACGCATCCCAACCTTGAGGCCGCTTGCCAACGATTGATGCGTATCTTGGCCGGTTATCTCTGAGGGGTCGTAGCGCGTCTCGACTCCTGCCGTGTAGCGGCCATGCTTTTTGAAGTAGCTCTGGAATCGAGCGGCCTCTTCAACGTTTGCAGGTTTGGCACTGAACAGGCGCGCCATGTCGCGATCAAACTCGATCAACTCTTTCGCCTTTGCCTGACGTTCCTGCGAATAGCTGTGCAGCAGCGCGGGGTGTGCTTGGGCGCGCAGGACAGCGGCCAGCTTCCAGCCCAGATTGAAGGTGTCGGCCATAGAGACGTTCATGCCCTGCCCGGCCTTCGGGCTGTGCGTGTGGCAGGCATCCCCTGCAATAAAGATACAAGGTGTGCGGGTTTTACGCTCGATGTCGGGGACATCATCGAAGCTGTCACAAACGCGCTGGCCGATCTCATAGGCGGACCACCACGCCACTTCTTTGACGTCCAGCGTGTAGGGCGCAAGGATGGCCCGCGCCTTTTCGGTCAGCATTTCAGCAGTCACGTTGCGGTCTGCTGCGCGCTCGCCCTCCCGCAATGCGTCCAGCTCGATATACATGCGGACCAGATAGCCGCCTTCGCGCGGGATGATCAGCAGGCTACCGTGCTCAGCCGACTGGATCGCGCATTTCAGGCGGATGTCGGGGAAATTAGTCACGGCAAGGACGTCCATCACGCCCCAAAGCTGGCGCGCAGCTTCGCCATCAAGCGTATGGCCCAAGGACCTTCGCACCACGCTACGCGCGCCGTCGCAGCCGACAGCATAGCGTGCATGCAGAGTTTCGGTTGCGCCGGTGTCGAGGTGTTTGAACGTGGCGGTGACGGGGAAATCGGGATCGTCTGTGCGGCGCAGGCTTGTCAGCTCGCGGCTGTAGTCGGGTTCAAGCCGTCGCGCGGACTTCTTCATCACGTCGAGATAAAAGTCATGGACGCGCGCCTGGCTAAGAATGACGTGGGGCATCTCGGACAGGTCATCTTCAACGTCCTGAATGCGGTCTGCGCGGTGCAGGCCTTTGCCCTCTGCTTGGGGCCGCCAAAAGGCGACTTCGTTGACCCAGTATGCTTCCTTCATGACCTTTTCGGCAAAGCCGAATGCCTCAAACATCTCAATGGAGCGGCAGGCGATTCCGTCTGCCTGCCCTACCTCAAGCGGCCCCGGTTTGCGTTCGGTGATACGGGCGGAGATGTCGGGGAATGCGGCCAGCTGCGCAGCAAGGGTTAGGCCGGCAGGACCACATCCTACAATCAGAACGTCCACATGATCGCTTTGCTTTGTCTCGGGTGTGACTGAGGGGTCGCCAGTGTGAAAGCCGTTGAGATGGTACTGCATAGGGTGACCCGTCTAATTAATAGGTATGCTTACCATATGGTTTGCATCGAGCGGCTGTGTCAATATAGTATGTACGCATACGTATTTCGGAGCCGCTGTTATGACGTCCCTATTTCACATGCCCGGCCATCTTATCCGTCGGCTCAACCAGCAATCGAGCGCGGTGTTTCAGGAGCGTGTGAAAGAGGCCGGGTATGATGTGACCTCGGTTCAGTTTGCCGCGTTGGACACACTGGAAAAGAATCCGAATCTGGATCAGGCGGGGCTTGCCAAGCGGATCGGGTACGACCGTGCAACAATAGGTGGTGTGGTGAAACGGCTGGAAGCGAAAGGCCTTGTTGGCCGTACGCCTGATCCCGACGACCGCCGCGCTTTCCGGCTGGCTCTTTCTGCCGAGGGCACGGCATTGCTCGCGCGGCTCCGACCCGTTGTCATCGCGTTGCAAGAAGACATACTGCCCGACCTCACTTCGGAGGAACGTGCCGTGTTGCTGGGGTTGATGAAGAAAGCGCTCGTGGGGAAAAATGTTGCTGGGCAAAGCACGCAGGCTACAAAATGAGTTGAACAAAAAAAGGCCCCGTCCTCCGACAGGGCCTTTCGATGTTCGGGTGCAGGTCGTTTAGCCGAATACGCGCCCCATTGCATTGTCCACTGCATCGACGATCTGGTCGATATCGTCCTTGGTCGCGATCAGTGCAGGTGAGAAGCACAGTGTGTTGTTCTTGCCCGGCAAGGAGCGGTTGGTGGCTCCGATGACAACACCCTGCTGCATGCAGTCACCGACAATGGCCTGTAGCATTTTCTCTGGCATGGGAGCCTTGGTCTCGCGGTCTTCAACCAGTTCGGCCCCCAAAAACAAACCCTTGGAGCGGACATCGCCAATCATGCTGAATTTATCCTTCAGCTCTTCGAGTTTGCCGGTCATGTAGGCGCCCATGTCGATCGTGTTTTGCAGCAGGTTTTCACGCTCAATGATCTTCATGTTTTCAATCGCGGCCGCTGGACCGGCCGTGCAGCCACCAAAGGTCGAGATGTCACGGAAGTAGTTCATCGGATCGGCTGCGTCGTCTTTGAACATGTTGAACACCTCTTCGGTGGTCACAAGGCACGCGATCGCGGCATAGCCAGAGGCGACACCTTTCGCCATCGTCACCATATCCGGCTTGATGCCATAGTGCTGGTAGCCGAACCATGTGCCGGTGCGGCCCAGACCGCAGACCACTTCGTCGATGTGCAACAAGATATCATACTGGTCGCAAATCTCGCGGATACGCTCCCAATAGCCATCTGGTGGGGTGATGACGCCGCCGCCTGCAGTGACAGGCTCAAGACACAGGGCACCGACGGTTTCGGGGCCTTCCTCAAGGATGATCTTTTCGATCTGGTTGGCAGCCCAGACGCCGTAGCCTTCGATGGGCGCGCCATCCTGTTCGTGGGAGCGGTACTCAAGGCAGTGAGGGACACGGACAAATCCGGGCGTGAATGGCCCGTATTGTGCGTTACGTTCATCCTGGCCGCCAGCCGACAGGCAGCCGATGGTGGTGCCATGATAATCGCGGTCGCGGTACAGGATCTTGTGCTTGATGCCGCCATAGCGCTTGTGCGCGATCTGGCGGACCATCTTGAAGCCCTTCTCGTTCGCTTCGGAACCAGAATTGCAATAGTAGAGGCGGCTCATGCCGGGCATCTTGCCAATCAGCATTTCAGAGAAGATCGAGCCGGGGATAGAGCCTGCCGAGCCCGCGAAATAGTTCAGCTTCACCAATTGGTCGCGCACTGCGTTGGCAATTGATTCGCGGCCATAGCCAACGTTAACGGTCCAGACACCACCCGACACAGCATCAAGATGCTCTTTGCCGTGCTGGTCCCAGACGCGCATGCCTTTGCCCTCAACGATGATCCGCGGATCCGTTGTTTCATAGGCTTTATGCTGGCTTAGGTGGTGCCAAATATGGGCGCGATCGGCCTCGACCACGCGGGAGATGTCATTTTCGTTGAATGTACCGTCCATGATCGCGACCTTTCGACTGGAGTGGTGAATAGGGAAACAGGCGTTATTTACGCCAAATCTTATAACACCAGACTGGAAAGCAATCGGAAAAAATAGGGCCAGAGGTTGGGGATGATTAAGTCCACTTTTGCAGAATCAGCAAATCCCGCCGGTTTTCGGTTGTTTCTGCTATTATGTGATTTCGATGGGTCTGCCTCATTTTTCAGCAGACCAGTTCGTGCCCTGCACAGGCCCAGACTGGACTCATGCGGGTAGGTGAACTGGTCATTTGTTTTCAGGGAGGAGCGGTCAGACTGATGAAAGCTTGGGCTATGCAGCAATGTCTGCGCGTTCATTGGGCACATATCCGGGAATGGATGCCCTTCCGGAGAACGCTTTGACGACGTGTGTTGAGCCATACGTACAGGCCGTTAAGAACAGTCGTGAGGTCGCGCTATTGTGGCCGGAAGCTGCTGGAAAAAAGTTGCAAGTGACAGAGGCATCACTCAGGATGTCTGCGTCGGTTGCAATTTATGCAACCCGCAACCTGAGCTTTGCAAACAAAGCCGGGCAATAAAAATGTAACTGGGAGAGACTTATAATGATGAAGAAAACAGTGAGCGCATTTGTCGCTGGCGCCGTGATGTCGATGACAGGCGCCGCCGCATTTGCTGAAAGCCATGGCGAAATCACCGTAGCCTATTTCCTCGAATGGCCGATGCCATTCCAGTACGCCAAAGAGATGGGCACGTATGAAGAAGCGCTGGGTAAAAAGATCAACTGGGTCAGCTTTGATAGTGGCGTTGCGATGTCTGCAGCCATGGCGTCGGGTGATGTGCATATCTCCGTAAGCCAAGGTGTGCCGCCATTCGTTGTTGCGACTTCGGGCGGGCAAGACATCCAGATCGTTGATGTCGCTGTGTCCTACTCCGAGAACGATAACTGCGTTGTCGCCTCCGGTCTTGAGATCGACAAAGACTCTGCGGCCGAACTGGCAGGCAAGAAAGTGGCTGTACCTCTGGGCACTGCCGCGCACTACGGCTTTCTCAAGCAGATGGATCACTTTGGCGTAGATGTAGGCAGCATGTCTGTTGTCGATATGGCGCCTGCGGAAGGCGCTGCCGCGCTGAGCCAGGGTGCCGTTGACATGTCATGTGGTTGGGGCGGTGCGCTGCGCCGTATGAAAGAATCCGGCAACATCCTGCTAACCGGTGCCGAGAAGGAAGAGCTGGGCATTCTGGTTTTTGACGTGACATCCGCACCAGCGTCCTACGTCTCGGAGAACGGGGACGAGCTGGCGAAGTTCCTCAAAGTGACGGCAGATGCCAACGCGATGTGGAATGCCGGTGGGGACGATGCGGCCAAAATGCTGCCCGTGATCGCAAAGGATGCGGGCATGGACGAAGCAGCAACAGCCGAGACAATGGCCGGTTTCTCCTTCCCGTCAGTGGAAGAGCAGCTGAGCGCCAAGTGGTTCGGTGGCGGAAGCCAGACCTTCATGGGTGGCGTGGCGCAGGTCTTTGTTGACAGTGGTTCTATCGACAAGGCGCTGGAAAGCTATGAAGGCACTGTGAATACAGGCCCATTGATGGCCGTAAAAGGCATGTAATCCCGTAAGGGATTAGTTGAGCCCGGCGTGCATCTGCGTGCCGGGCTTTTTCCAAATAATCGAAGCGGGGCCAACTCCGCCAGCAGGGCCGTGAGCCGCGGCCAGAAAGCAGGGACATGTCCGGACTTGTCATAGATAAACTGTCAATGCGGTTTGATCTGCCCAACGGGGGATCGGTACAGGCGCTCAAAGATGTGTCGATCAACCTCAAAGCAGGTGAACTTCTTAGTGTGCTTGGCCCATCGGGCTGCGGCAAGACGACATTGCTCAACATCGTTGCGGGGTTTCTGGCCCCCACCGAGGGTGTCATGACCTTGAACGGTCACGATATCAAAGGCCCCGACGCCGAACGCGGCATGGTCTTTCAGCAAGGCGCGTTGTTCGAATGGATGAGCGTGCGCGACAATGTCGGATTTGGCCCCTCAATGAAGGGGATGCCGTCCAAGGAGAAGGCAGAGATCGTGAACCACCTGCTGGATGTGGTCGGTTTGCAGGACTTTAAGGAAAAGGCGGTTTACGAACTGTCTGGCGGCATGCAGCAGCGCGTGGCACTTGCCCGTTGTTTGGCGAATGACCCCGATGTCATCCTGATGGATGAACCGCTTGGTGCGCTTGACGCACTGACACGTGAGAAGATGCAAAGCCTCGTGCTCAAGCTGTGGAAAGAGACGGGCAAGACCATCATCCTGATCACCCACTCGGTCGAAGAGGCACTGCTGCTTGGGGAGCGGTTGATCGTGATGGCGCCGCGCCCCGGCCGCATCCACAAGGAATATCGCCTGCCGTTTGCGGAGCTGGGTGTGGACGCCGATCTGCGTGAGGTCAAAAAACACCCGGACTTTGCGATTAAGCGCGAGGAGATTTTAGGCATGATCTGGGACATGGAAGAAGAAATTATGGGCCGCACGGAGGAAAAGGCATGACCGGTTTTCTCGTACTGGCTGTTTACGTCGCCATCTTTATGGTCGCGGCATTCATTTTTACCCGCATCGGGACGGGTAAGGACGGGTACACCGCCCTCAAGACCGTAACGTTCGGGGATGAAAGCGCTGTGCGTCCCAATCGCGCCGCGGGCATCGTGTCGATCCTGACGTTGTTCCTGCTGTGGGGGATGTTTACCGGCTCGAAATACCTACCGGAATTCCTGCACGCGCCAGCACCTTTCGCGGGCGAGACATCCTTTGAATATACGGTTGAGGCCAACGGCGAGAGCGATACAGCCACGGTTGCTGTGCTTGTGCACAACCGTGAAGAAAACCCCGAAAAACCGGCGATTGAGCCGGGTGAGGGGTTCGCAAAGAATGACAGCATCAAAGTGGCTCAATACCGAAGCCAGCTTGTGTCGTTCGACAAAAACGATGAGGTGAAGAAGAAAGACGGTGCCAAGATTGTTGCGATTAATGGCACGCCGGTTCAGCCCGGTGACAAGGTCGAGATCAAAGGCGGCTCGGTCACTATTTCGGACAAAGGCACGCCGAATTTTGCGCCGGACAACGGGCTGCAAATGGAGCCATTGTATCTGCCTTCGCCAGAGGCGGTAATCGAGCGGACGGGTAAAGTGCTGGACGAAGGTTTTCGCGGAACCTCGTTGCTGGGGCATTTGGGCTGGTCGCTGTTTCGCGTGATTGCGGGCTTTATCTGCGGGGCGGTTGTGGGCATTCCGCTGGGTTATGCCATGGGTCTAAGCAACTGGTTCCGCGGGTGGTTTGATCCGATTGTTGAATTCATGCGGCCCGTTCCACCGCTGGCGCTGATCCCTCTGGTCATCATCTGGGCCGGCATTGGAGAGACAGGTAAAATCATTCTGTTGTTCCTTGCGGCGCTTTGGATCATGGCGATTGCTGCACGGTCGGGTGTGTCGGGGGTGAACATCTCTAAGGTGCATGCGGCCTATTCGCTGGGCGCAAGCAAATGGCAGATCATGCGTTACGTGATCATCCCTAACTCGTTGCCCGAAATATTCACCGGCGCGCGGGTGGCGATGGGCGTCTGCTGGGGCACCGTTGTTGCGGCCGAATTGGTCGCGGCCGAGAAAGGGGCGGGCATGATGATCATGGTCGCGTCCAAGTTCCAGAACACTGACATCGTTATCCTCGGGATCATCCTGATTGGCGTGATCGGGTTCGGGATTGATATGCTGATGCGTGGCGCAGAGCGTATTCTGGTGCCTTGGAAAGGCAAAGGGTGATTTTACTCTCCAGAATCAAACGGTAATCTGTCAGGCGTTGGGGCATGTCGCCGCCAACGCCTGACCCAATATTGGAAAACCAGTGCCAGCCAACATCGCGACTGACAGCGGGGCCAACCTGCGTGGCAGTATCTGGATGATTGCATCAATGGCGGCCTTCGCGGTCGAGGATGTGTTCATCAAAGCCGTTGCAAGCACCATGCCGGTTGGGCAGATATTGATCATCTTCGGTTTGGGTGGCGCATTCATTTTTGCCTGTACCGCCCTGCTCAACAATGAACCGTTGTATGTGCCTGACGTGATGTCGCGCCCAATGCGCATTCGGGTATGTTTTGAAATTCTGGGACGGTTGTTTTATGTTCTGGCCATTGCGCTTACCCCCTTATCTTCAGCCACAGTGATCCTTCAGGCGACACCGTTGGTGGTTGTCGCTGGCGCTGCCTTGTTCTTCGGCGAAAAGGTCGGATGGCGCAGGTGGATAGCGATTTTCATTGGTCTGATTGGGGTGATCGTCATTGTCAGGCCCGGGGCTGATGGTTTTTCCATGCTCTCAATCCTGGCTGTTCTCGGCATGATCGGGTTCGCGGGGCGTGATCTTGCCAGTCGCGCAGCGCCTGCAACGCTTAGCACAGTGATCTTGGGCCTATACGGGTTCTTGGCGATAGTAGTCGCGGGCGGGCTGGTTTCGGTCTGGCAATCTGCTCCATTTGTGCTGCCGGATTTCAAGATATCGGTTTTGTTAGTTGCGGCTGTTCTGGCAGGGGTCTCGGCCTACGCGTGTTTGATGAAGGCGATGCGTACCGGTGAGATATCAGCTGTTACGCCGTTCAGATACACGCGGTTACTGTTTGGCTTAGGCTTCGGTCTCGCCTTTTTCGGAGAGCAGTTGAGCCTGTCGATGTTGGTCGGTTCGGGGCTGGTTGTTATTTCCGGCCTGTTCATCCTCTGGCGTGGGAAAAAAGCGAACGCACAGTAGGGGGGGCTGAAGATTTGACCGTAGGCGATAGCGTTTTAGCCTAAACGATACAGGCCAGAGCATCAGCTCTGGCCTGTATCGTTCGGTATCCATGGTTCCGCAGGAGCCAGTTTACTTCTTTGGACCCTTGGGGCGTGCATCAGCGCCGCGCCCGGCTGGTTTTTTCGCTTTTCCGGGGGGTACAAAGCGCTTGGACGCGTCCGACGCACGGTTGTAGCCGCCTTCGGGTTTTGCATCGCGGCTGGGGGCGGCATCCTTGGCCGGCTTTTTCCACACAGCTTTTGCGCCTGACTTGGCAGCCGGTTTACTGCTACCTGCGCCAGCTTCACGTGGTTTGTCTTTCCACGCTGGCTTTGCCTTGGGCTTTTCGCCTGCCTTCAACGGTGTCCGCTCGGTCTTGTGAGACTTGGGCGGGCGGGCAGCATCGCGCTTGGGCTTGGCTGGTGCGCTGCGCGGTTTGGTGTCTGCGGCCCGTGGCTTGTATTCTGCCGCCGGAGCGTCTTCACGCGGTGCCCGTGGCTTATACGCGGGCTTTGCGCCGTCCGGATCATAGGCTGGCTTGCCACGATGCGGGGGCTTGGAGGATTTGTCGTAGGCAGGCTTGGGGCCGCGATCCGGGCGATCTCCACGATCAGGGCGCGGGGATTTCGGGCCAAAGTCCGGCACACCGTCAAGGCGGGTCAATGTTACGCCGTCTTCGGCTTTCATGTCCGGACCCAGTGCGGAAACCAGACGTGGAACCGCACCTTCGGCGACTTCTACGTATGAATGGCGTGGCTGTACGCGGATCGCACCGATGTCATCGCGGGTCATGTCGCCCACGCGGCACAGCATTGGCAGCAAGGTGCGCGGCTCTGCGCCGTCATTTCGTCCGGTAGATACGGTGAACCAGACAGATTTGCCAAATTCCATGCGCGGCGCGTTTTCCTTGCCATCACCTGGGTTCGAGAGTTCTTCGGGCGCGGACCCGCGTGAGCGGTGCAGGTTCACAAATGCGGTGGCCAGCTGCTCGGGCGTATAACGCTCAACCAATGTGCCGACGAATTCCACAGCGTCTTCCGGCGCGGGCGTTGTCCATGCGTCATCGTTCAGCAGGCGTTCCTGATCGGCGGCGTTCACTTCTGCGGCAGAGGGCGGCAGCGCCCATTCGACAGACAGCTTTGCCCAGCCCAGCAGACGGGTCGCTTTGGAGCGCATCTTTGGCGGTACGATCAGCGCAGAGACACCTTTGCGACCGGCGCGGCCTGTACGGCCAGAGCGGTGCAGAAGTGTGTCGGCGTTTGTGGGAAGATCAGCGTGGATAACCAGCTCAAGATTGGGCAGGTCGATCCCGCGCGCAGCAACGTCAGTTGCCACACAGACACGGGCGCGGCCATCGCGCAGGGATTGCAGCGCGTTCGTGCGTTCCTGCTGGGACAGCTCACCGGACAGCGCCACAACAGAGAAGTTGCGGTTTGTCAGGCGGGCGGTCAGGCGCGCCACTGCTGCGCGTGTGTTGCAGAAGACGATTGCATTCTTGGCTTCATAGAAGCGCAGGATGTTCAGGATCGCGTTTTCAGTGTCGCGTGGGTTCACAGTCAGGGCGCGGTATTCGATGTCGGAGTGCTGTTTTCCGTCCGATACAACAGAAACCCGCTGCGCATCGCGCTGGTAGGCTTTTGCCAGTTTGGCAATCGCTGCCGGCACCGTGGCCGAGAACATCAGCGTCCGGCGGCTGTCAGGGGATTCGCCAAGGATGAACTCAAGGTCCTCGCGGAAGCCCAGATCCAGCATTTCATCGGCTTCATCAAGGACGACAGCGCGGATGTCTGTCAGGTCGATGTTGTTGCGTTTGATGTGGTCGCACAGGCGGCCCGGTGTGGCGACAACGATATGCGCGCCACGGTCCAGCGTGCGACGCTCGGTCCGAGTGTCCATGCCGCCGACACAGGTGGCGACAATTGCACCCGCTTTGCCGTAAAGCCATGTGAGCTCACGACTAACCTGCATCGCAAGCTCGCGTGTTGGGGCGATAACGAGGGCCAGTGGGGCGCCTGCGCGGCCGAAATGTGTCTCATTGCCCAACAGCGTCGGCGCGATGGCCATGCCGAATGCCACGGTTTTACCCGAGCCGGTTTGGGCGGATACCAGAAGGTCTGCGCCTTCGAGTTCAGGGGCGATTACGGCGTCCTGAACGGGTGTCATTGTGTCGTAGCCTTGGTCGGCCAGTGCGTCTGCGATCGTTTGAATCAAGGGGTGTTCCTGAGCGGATAAAAGATGGAGTTGGCTTGCCCCTAATGGGTTGTGGCGCGTTTGTATACGGGTGATTTCGCAAGGTCAGGCCTGCGTGAGGCGCAAGACGCAGCGGAAATCCGCTATCGGAGATCGCAAAAGAAGGAGATGAGGGGCTGCAAAACAGGGGTGTTAAATTGGGGCTTTTCATGTAGAACAAAAAGAGAACAAAATGGAGGAATGGATGATGAACGATTCTTCTTTGGGCCAAGTGGTCCGGCTGGACAATGCGCGTGGTGTGGCGGATGTGCCTGCGCCAGACGTCGCGCAGGCGGTGCTGAAGGACGCGCTGTCGGCACGGCCCTTCGACGCGGCGGTGACGGCTTTTGTGTTGTCCTGTCTGCCGCGCAGCAAGGCACCGGTGCTGTGGGTGCAGGACCGCGCCTCGCGTTTGGAGAACGGGCGCGTCTACGGTCCGGCGCTGAAAGGCGTCACATTGTTGCGCGTCGAGGTCAGCCATGCGCGCGATGTGCTTTGGGCGATGGAGGAGGGCGCGGCCTGTGCGGACCTTTCTGCTGTGGTGGGGGAGGTGCATGGCGCGCCGCCGGTGCTGGATTTCACAGCGACCAAACGGCTGGCCATGCGGTCAGAAGCGTCGGGCGTGCCGGTGTGGTTAATCCGTTCTGGCACGGTCGAGGGATTGAGCGCGGCGCGCGAACGCTGGCGCATAGGTTCGTTGCCGTCGGAAATGCATCCTTACAATGCCGCCGCCCCCGGTGCACCGGTGTGGGAGGCAGAACTGTTTCGGGCACGTGGGCGCAGTCCGGGCATTTGGGCGGTACGTCATGAAGGACGCGAGGATCGTCTCCGTTTTCTTTCCCGATTTGGCGATGGACCGCTGGAAGCGGATCACAGCCGCGCAGCGCACGCTGCCGGATGAGGCTGTGCCGGTGGTTTTGGCCGCGCAGGGTAGTCATGGGCCAGTTGTGCATGCGGTGAACCTGGCAGGTGTCGGGCGCGGTATCATGGTCGGTGCGCGGGTGGTGGATGTGCAGGCAATCCATCCCGACTTGCACGTAGAGCAGGCTGACCCTGAGGGGGATCAGGCGCTACTGGCACGATTGGCGCATTGGGCACGGCGTTGGTGCCCTTGGACTGTGGCTGAGCGGGATGGAATTCTTATGGATGTGCGCGGCTCGGCGCATCTGTTCGGCGGCGAGGCGCAGATGGTGCGGGACATGCACAACCGTTTCGCCATGCAGGGGTTGCGCACACGCTTGGCGCTGGCACCCACTCGCGGTGCGGCGCAGATGTTGGCGCGGTTCGGGGCACAGGGAGTGATCTGTGGACTAGAGGATCTGGGGGCAAAGCTGGCCCCGCTGTCTGTCGCTGCGCTGCGCTTGCCCGGTGATACCGTGCGGTTGTTGGATCGTTTAGGACTCAAGACAATCGGCGCACTGGAAGGCGTGCCGCGCGTGGGATTGATGCGGCGCTTTTCGGGGGTGGCAGAGACGGTCAATCCGCTGGTGCTGCTGGACCGCGCGCTGGGGCGCAGTGCCGATCCGCTGGATGCGCCGCCGGATGCTCAGGTGATGCTGGCGCGGGTGCGCATGGCCGAGCCGGTGATTGATCCGCTGCCGTGGGTCGAGGAATTGGCAGAAGGTTTGGCCGCGCAACTGGCGCGCGCAGAGCTAGGTGCGCGGCGTTTGCGACTGACAATCTATCGCGTGGATGGTGAATGGCGCTGGCGTGATGTGGCCACTGCCAGTGCCAGCCGTGATCCTGCACATTTTGTACGGTTAGTGACACGTAAGCTTGATGGCATTGATCCCGGGTTCGGCTTTGATCTGATGACGCTGGAGGCTATGCGCACAGAACCTTTGGCTCTGCATCAGGATCGGTTGGATGGTGGTCGCGCTGCGGGGGCGGATGTGGCCGCATTGCTGGACCGATTGGCAGCAAAGCTGGGGCCGACCAAGGTGACGTGGGCCGCTTGGATCGAGAGCCACAAACCGGAGCGTGTGGAAGCTCGTATGCCCGCCCTTGTCGGAGCCGTGCAGGGCGCGCCGGAAATGCTTGGGGCGCGACCCTTGCGCCTGTTCGATCCGCCCGAAGAGGTTGTGGTGCTTTATGCTGTGCCCGAAGGCCCCCCAGCGCGGTTTTCCTGGCGGCGGGTGGTCTTCTTGATGGCACGGTTCGAGGGGCCGGAACGGATTGCGCCAGAGTGGTGGCGTGATCGCAGCGGCACGCGGTTGCGCGACTATTACAAGGTGGAGGTCACGGACGGTCGGCGGTTCTGGTTGTTTCGTGACGGCATTGTGGGGGATGCGCGTGGCGGTGATCCGCGTTGGTTTGTGCATGGGGTCTTTGGGTGATGCTATGCTGCGCGCGTCTACGACGACGCCCCGCCCACCATCCCGTATTTTCACAGATGTGCGCGCTTAGAGATCTGTAACGAACGGTAAAGGCTGCCACCTGATGCCCGAGCAGGAAGGACATAAACGTCACACTCTAGAAGGTGATGATCCGTTCCACTGGAACGATCCCGGACCCTACGTGGAGTTGGGGCTGGCTTCGTGCTTTTCGTTTTTGCGGGCGTCCTCGGATGCCGCGGAGCTGACTGCCACAGCGAATATACTTGGTTACCACGCTATTGGCGTAGCGGATCACAATACATTGGCCGGTGTTGTTCGCATTCATACAGAGGCTCGTACCGCCAAGGTGCGGCCGTTGATCGGCGCACGTTTGGTGTTGCTGTGCGGGACCGAGATGCTGGCCTATCCGCAGGACCGCGAGAGTTATGCGCGTCTGTCCACGCTTTTGTCTCGGGGTAAGATGGCTGATGTGGATGGTGCATGGCAGGCCAAGGGTGAGACGCATTTGACGTTGGAGATGGTAGCCGCGCAGAGCGAAGGGGTGCATCTGATCGTGATGCCCCCCGAAAATCTGGATGTGTTCGAGGCGGGGCTGGGGCGGCTGTGCAACGCGCTGCCTACGCTGCGCCACATCGGAGCGGCCTACCTGTATCGCGGGGATGATGTGGCGAGGATCAGCCGTCTGGACCGGATGGCGCGGGCGCATGGCCTTGGAATACTTGCGACGAATGATGTGATCTATCACACGCCCGCGCGCAGACCTTTGCAGGATGTGATGACCTGCATCCGCTACGGCAAGACGATTGATACGGCAGGCTTCTTGCTTGAGGCGAATGCCGAGCGTTACCTCAAACCACCCGCCGAGATGTGCCGTCTGTTTGCGCGGTGGCCCCATGCCATCGCCGCTACGCGGGCTGTGGCGGATGCTTGTCGCTTCAGTCTAGATGATCTGAAATACGAATACCCGCATGAGATCGTGCCGCAAGGACGTACCGCGATGGAGGAGCTGGAGAGGCTCACGTGGGAAGGTGCCGCGTGGCGTTATCCCGATGGTGTGACCGACCGGGTGCGTGCCATCATCGAGAAAGAGTTCGATCTTATCCGTTCGAAAAAGATTGCGCGATACTTCCTGACGATCAACGACATCGTGCGGTTTGCACGTGAAGAGGCCAGTCCGCCTATCTTGTGTCAGGGGCGCGGTTCAGCGGCAAATTCGGTGGTGTGCTTTTGTTTGGGCATCACAGCGGTAGATCCCGAAGAGCACGACGTGCTGTTCGAGCGGTTTCTGTCAGAAGAGCGTGACGAGCCGCCCGACATCGACGTGGATTTCGAGCATGAGCGCCGCGAGGAAGTGATCCAGTACATGTACGCCAAATACGGGCGGGAGCGGGCAGGGCTGTGTGCGACTGTGATCCACTATCGTCCCCGTTCGGCCATTCGCGAAGTGGGCAAGGCGATGGGGCTAAGCGAGGATGTGACCTCGAAACTGGCCAGCACCGTTTGGGGCAGCTTTGAGGGGCAAATGGGCGACGAGAGGGTGAAAGACGCAGGGATGGACCTGTCCGACCCCTACTTGCGTCGTGTCATCGCTTTGGCGCGCCAGATGACAGGGATGCCGCGGCACCTGTCACAGCACGTGGGCGGGTTCATCCTGACCGAGCGCCCCCTGACGGAGATGGTGCCGATCGGGAATGGTGCCATGCCAGAGCGTAGCTTTATCGAATGGGACAAGGACGACATTGACGCGCTTGGCATCTTCAAGGTGGATATTCTGGCGCTGGGAATGCTGACCTGCATCGCGAAAGTGTTTGATCTGCTGGGCGCGCACTATGATGTGCAGCATGAACTGGCGAGCGTGCCCAGCGATGACCCCGATACCTATGACATGCTGTGCGCAGGCGACAGTCTGGGGGTCTTTCAGGTGGAAAGCCGCGCCCAGATGGCGATGCTGCCGAAGCTGCGCCCCCGCCGTTTCTATGATCTGGTGATCGAGGTGGCGATTGTGCGGCCCGGCCCCATTCAGGGCGACATGGTGCATCCCTATCTGCGCCGCCGACAGGGGATCGAAGGGGTGTCCTATCCTGCGCCGGGGCCCGAGTATCCGCAGGATGAGCTGCTCAAGATCCTTGGCCGGACCTTGGGGGTGCCGATCTTTCAAGAACAGGCAATGAAGATCGCCATTGATGCCGCGCGGTTCAGCCCGAAAGAGGCGAATGAGCTGCGCAAGGCCATGGCCACCTTCCGCTCGCGCGGGACGATTGAGCTGTTGCAGCAAAAGATGGTCGGGCGGATGACCGAGCGCGGTTATGCCCGAGAGTTTGCGGAGCGGTGTTTCAACCAGATCAAGGGTTTTGGCGAATACGGCTTTCCCGAAAGCCATGCCGCAAGCTTTGCCAAGCTGGTCTATGTTTCAAGCTGGATGAAGTGTCATTATCCAGCTGCCTTTGCCTGCGGCTTGCTCAACAGTCAGCCGATGGGGTTCTACGCGCCTGCCCAGATTGTGCGCGACGCCCGCGAGCATGGGGTGGAAGTACGCGGGGTCGATGTGAATTACTCGGATTGGGATTGCACGCTGGAACCTTGCGCAGAGGGCTTCGCGCTTCGCCTCGGGTTGCGGCAGGTGGATGGGATGCGCAAAGATGCCGCCGGCCGCATAATGGCTGCGCGGAGTGATCCGTTTGTTGATGTGGCAGACATCAAGGCGCGGGCGCGGCTGGATCGCGGGATGATCGGCAAGCTGGCCGCGGCGGATGCGTTTCGCTCCTGCGGGATCGACCGGCGGCAGGCGTTGTGGCAGGCGCAAGGGCTGCGGGATGCGCCCAGCCTGCCGATATTCGAACATGCAGAAGCTGCAGGCGAGGGGGCAGAGCCGGAGGTGACCTTGCCCGCAATGGCGCAAGCAGAGCATGTCGTGGCGGATTACCAGACCCTGCGCCTAAGCCTCAAAGCGCATCCAATTAGCTTTTTCCGCAGTTCGTTGCGCGCGCAGGGGTTCACGGGCACCCATAACCTGATCCACATGGCCCACGGACAGCGCGTCTCTATCGCTGGATTGGTGTTGGTGCGGCAAAAACCCGGTAGCGCCAAGGGCGTTTGTTTTATCACGCTAGAGGATGAGGACGGGGTGGCGAACCTTGTGATCTGGCCCAAGTTGTTCGAGCATTTTCGCGCGCTGATCATGACGGCGCGGCTGTTGGTGGTGCATGGCCGCGTGCAAACCGATGGCCGCGTGATTCACGTGGTCGCGGACCGGCTTGAGGACCGGACAGAGAGGTTGGACGCTTTGTCGCAAGACCGGGTGCCTGCAACGCAGGTGCGCGGAGATCACGCCACCCGTCCGCTGCCCGGTCATGTAGGCGGCGGGCGCAAGCATCCGCGTGATGTGCGTGTGATCCCGAAATCGCGTGATTTTCACTGACGATTGGCTGGGCTAAGGTGGGGCAAATCATATGAAGGCCCGCATGATGAATAATCCGCTTTATGACACGATGTTTGCCCCACACGCTGAGAAAAGCACGCCGTTTTTGTTGCTGCCAGAGGGGGGTATCATCACCCATGCGGATTTTGTGCATCGCGCTGCACAACTGGCACATGCGTTGGTGGCGTTTGGGGTCTCTACTGGTGACCGCGTGGCCGTGCAGGTTGAAAAATGCCCTGACATGTTGGCCCTTTATGCCGCTTGTGCGCAGCTGGGCGCGATCTTTCTGCCGCTGAACACGGCCTACACCGCCGCCGAGGTCGCCTATTTCGTGAGCGACAGCCGCGCCGCCCTTTTGGTGGGCGATCCGGCGCGGGCGGATGAACTGGCCACCGTGGCGCAGGACAGTGGTGCGGCCTTTGCTTCGCTGAACGCAGCCGGCGGTAGTCTGAGCGATAGCGCGAATGCGCAAGCGGAGACATTCCAGACAGTTGCGCGGAGCGAGGATGATCTGGCGGCTTTCCTTTATACCTCTGGTACAACAGGCCGGTCCAAGGGCGCGATGTTGAGCCAGAAAAACCTGATCAGCAATGCCGCCACGCTGACCAAGCTATGGCAATTCAGCCGCGAGGATGTGTTGCTGCATGCCTTGCCGATATTTCATACGCACGGGCTGTTTGTGGCAACCAATGTGATGTTGATGGCGGGTGGGCCAATGGTGTTCATGCCAAAGCTCGACATCGATCAGTTGATTGCGTGGATGCCGCGCGCGACCTCCATGATGGGGGTGCCCACGTTCTACACCCGCTTACTTGATGATGCGCGGTTTGACCGTTCGCTGACCGCGCAGATGCGCCTGTTCATCTCCGGCTCAGCGCCGCTGTTGGCGGATACGCATATTGCGTTCGAGCAGCGCACGGGTCACCGCATCCTTGAGCGCTACGGCATGACCGAAACCAATATGAACACATCGAACCCCTATGAGGGTGACCGCCGTGCAGGCACCGTAGGGCTGCCCTTGCCGGATGTGGAACTGCGCGTCGCGGATGCAGACGGGATGGAACTGCCGCGCGGAGAGACTGGTGTGGTCGAAGTGCGCGGGCCGAACGTGTTTCAGGGATACTGGAATATGCCGGAGAAAACCGCCGAAGACATGCGTTCGGACGGGTTCTTTATCACCGGTGATCTGGGGGTGCAGGATGCCGATGGCTACGTGACCATTGTCGGGCGCGGCAAGGACCTGATCATTTCTGGCGGTTACAACATATATCCGAAAGAGCTGGAGCTGGTGTTGGACGCGCAGAAGGGTGTGCTGGAAAGTGCCGTGATCGGTGTGCCCCATGCAGATCTGGGTGAAGTGCCGCTGGCGGTGCTGGTGCCCGAAGCGGACGCGCAGATTGATCTGGACGCGATCAAAGCGGCGGCAGCTCTCGCGCTTGCCCGCTTTAAACAGCCGCGTGATTACCGCGTGGTGGACGCGCTGCCGCGCAATACGATGGGTAAGGTGCAAAAGGTCACCTTGCGGGCGGAGTTCGCGGAATGATTGATGCTGGGAAGCAGGCCTTTTTGACGGGCCTTTTTGAGGCCGCTGTTACCGCGGCGGATGCACACGCAGCTCTGGCAGAACACCTGCCTGCGCGACCTAAGGGCCGGACTGTGGTTGTCGGGGCGGGCAAGGGTGCTGCGCAACTGGCAGCCGCCTTTGAGGACCTTTGGGATGGTCCGTTAAGCGGGGTGGTTGTCACGCGCTACGGCTATGCCTGCCCCACACGTCAGATTCGCGTAATGGAGGCGGCGCATCCCGTTCCGGATAATGCAGGCCTTGCCGCTACCCAAGCGTTGTTTGACGCGGTGGCGGGGCTGGGGCCTGACGATCTGGTGGTGGCCTTGGTCTGTGGCGGTGGGTCGGCATTATTGCCTTGCCCGCCAAATGGATTGGAACTGGCTGATGAACAGGCCTTGAACGAGGCGCTGCTGGCCTCCGGTGCGCCGATTGGCGTGATGAACGCAATCCGCAAACACGCCAGCGGCATCAAAGGCGGGCGCCTTGCAGCGGCGGCGCATCCTGCGCGGGTGGTCAGCCTTGTCGTCTCGGACGTGCCGGGGGACGATCCGGCACAGGTGGCCTCTGGCCCCACGGTGCCAGACGGTGTGACACTCGCCGATGCGCTCGGCATGATCGAGGCGGGCGGCTTGGCCCTGCCGCCTGCCGTTCTGGCGCGGATGGAGCCGGCGCCGCTGCCCGACGATCCAGTGTTTGCGGGAAATGAGGTACAGGTCATTGCCTCTGCCCGGTTGTCGCTGGAAGCAGCCGCGCGCGCAGCTGAAGCTCAGGGCATACCGGCGGTCATCTTGTCGGACGCGATTGAGGGGGAGGCCGAAGTAATCGGGCAGATGCACGCGGCCATCGCGCGCGAAGTCGTAGCGCAAGGCCGCCCCTTTAAAGCACCGGTGGTGATTCTGTCGGGCGGCGAGACGACTGTAACCCTACGCCACAAAGACGGGCGTGGCGGGCGTAACACCGCATTTCTATTGGGCTTCGCGCGGGCGATTGACGGGGTTACGGGGATCACGGCGCTTGCGGCCGATACAGACGGTATTGACGGATCAGAGGATAACGCAGGTGCGTTTGCAGATGGCACTACTGCTAGCAGTATGCGAGCGGCGGGCATTGACCCAGCCGACGCGCAGCGTCGCAACGATGCCTGGGGTGCTTTCGATGCGGCAGGCGCGCTTTTTGTTCCCGGGCCCACGGGCACCAATGTAAATGATTTTCGTGCGATTCTGATCTCGCCCTAGCAACGCAATTTCGGTGGTAGTTGTAAATCGCACGATCTGCTCGACCAGAGCGGTGCTACAATTGGCGCAATCGCCACGCTACAAATCGAACCCGCAGTGGGTTTGTGCGAAATGGCGGTCTGATTTTCGGATTTATGTCCAATTCGTATTCTTTACAGTGCAAAGATACTTTGAGGACGGTGCGCTTTTACTGAGTAAAGGCGCTTGGTGGAGCATAGCGGGATCGAACCGCTGACCTCCTGCATGCCATGCAGGCGCTCTCCCAGCTGAGCTAATGCCCCAAATCACGCAAGCGTGGATTGGTGTCCCTTGAGGGACGAAGGGACGACTCCGAAGAGCCGATGCGCCGTGTACTAGGCACAAGCGGCGGCGGGATCAAGCGAAAAAAGCATGACCCCGCCGACCTGATTTGTTAATCGTCGTCGTTGGATGCTACATCCGCGATCTCATCGAGCGGAACTGTATCATCATCGTCTTCATCGTCGTCCAGCAGATCATCGTCCAGATCCACGTCAACGTCATCGTCATCTACCAGATCTCCATCATCGGTAACTTCGGATGCTTTGGCTTTTGCTGTGGCTGCATCTTCCGCGTCGGCGGCAATCATGCGGGATTTTGACTGGTCAACTTCCACGACCTCGCCCGTGTAGGGGCTGATGATCGGGTCTTTGTTCAAGTCATAGAAACGCTTGCCCGTGGTGGGGCACAGGCGCTTGGTTCCCCATTCTTCGTTGGGCATGTATTTCCCCTTTAATCATTGGTGTTGTGTCTAGATGATTCAGGGCAATTGCCATATGCAGGGCATGCTGTCCAGCCAAAAGCCCCATACCCCACGTCGTGAGTACCGCATGTCTGATCCGCATCTCCCCGGAGATCCCCCGATTCCCCTGTTATTGCGGCGTTCTGCGCAAGCAAAGCGTATATCTTTGCGGATCAGCCAGTTGGACGGGCGCGTGACGTTAACCATGCCAAAACGGCTGGCCGAGCGTGAAGCGCTAGATTTTGCACGCAGCAAAGAGGCATGGATTCGCAAGCATCTGGACGCACGTGGCGACGATGTTCTGGTGGGAGTAGGTGCTGAGCTGCCTTTGGGGGGCAGGGCGTATACAGTTCAATCAGGATCGGGGCGGCGGGTGCAGATTTCCGCCGATGGTATCTTTGTGCCGGGCCCACCGGAACGCGCGGGTAAGCGCCTCAGCGCACACCTGAAAGAGCTCGCGCGTGACCGGCTTGCTGGTGCCAGCGATGACTACGCCGCGCTGCTGGGCCGTAGCTATGCGCGCCTGTCGCTGCGCGATACGCGGTCGCGTTGGGGGTCATGTACGTCGGACGGTGGCCTGATGTACTCATGGCGGCTGATTATGGCGCCGCCCGAAGTGTTGGATTATGTCGCGGCGCATGAGGTGGCACATTTGGCGCAGATGAATCACTCCCCCGCATTCTGGGCCGAAGTGACAAAGATTTACGGAGATTATGCTGCGCCGCGCAATTGGTTGCGCGCAAACGGCAGCACGTTGCACAGGTACAAGTTCTAAGAGCAGGTGGATCCGGCTTGACGTGGCGCTGCCTTGTGATCACAAAAGCGCATGAACCTAACATCCCGCCCAGTTGATCCCGCCCCTTTGGCGCATGACCGTGTGTATCGGCATTTGCGCTCACGCATTATGCATGGGGACATTCCTCCAGGTGCTGCGCTAACGTTGCGCGGGCTTGGCAAAGAATATGAGGTTTCGATGACGCCGGCGCGCGAATCTGTGCGGCGGCTGGTTGCCGAAGGGGCGCTGAGTATGTCCAATTCGGGCCGTATCTCGACGCCGCTTCTTAGCAACGAACGCATTGAGGAACTGGCAGCGTTGCGCGCGCTGATTGAGGTCGAGCTTGCTTCGCGCGCCCTGCCACGGGCGCATTTGGCGCTGATCGAACGGTTGCAGAACATCAACGCCAAGATAAGTGAGGCAGTCGCGCACCGTGATGCGGTGAGCTATATCCGCACAAATCTGGAGTTCCACCGTACCCTGTATTTGCGCGCGCAAGCTCCCGCGATGTTGGCCATGGCAGAGACCGTCTGGTTGCAGATGGGGCCGACAATGCGGGCTCTTTACGGTCGTTTGCGCAGAACCGACCCACCGCATTTCCACAAGCTCATCATCGCAGCGCTGCGCGCGGGGGATGAGCCGGGTTTGCGTTTGGCGGTTAGGTCCGATGTGACGCAGGGCCTGCGGATGTTGGCGACGTAAGAAATGCGCCTTGGATGATCGCTGTCGTGTTTCTCAACGCCCTGTCGTTAGTTCACCGATTCTGCATGCTAAGGGGGCGGATCAGGTGTGTGATGCCTGCATAATATGATGGATGAACGCCGCTTGCGCTTTTGTGTCGGGAACTGTGACGCCGCGCCTTTTGCTGACATGGGCCAATGCTGTTCGAGGCGTGAAACCAAAATGGCCAAGAACGGCGCATGAGAGCATACCAGAGCGGCCGATACTCGCATGGCAGTGCAGTGCGATATGCGATCCATCGCGCAGCCGTTGCGCCACACCGGCGGCAAAGCGGGTAAAGCTTTCTGGCTCTGGCAGGTGCATGTCACGGATCGAATGGTTGAGGAACGTTATACCCAGCGCTGCGCAGCCTTCAGCCTCGTCGCGCAAGCCGACTGCCGCCGCTTCGGGCAGCTCAAGCAGGGATATAAGCGTGTCTATGCCAGAACGTTTCAGGTGTGCCAGATCATCCGGCAGCACCTTCGGGCGCAAAGCGATGGAGAGCGACCCGGGGAGGTCGTCAATCAGCGGGAACAGCGTGCTCAGGCCGAAAGCCCCCGGTCACCCATATCAAGGTATTTCTCGCGACGGTCTTTGATCAATTCCTTGGGGTTTTTACCTTCGAGCGATTTGAGCATGTCCGAAATCGCCTCGGCAACTGCAGAAATCGCGGCTTTGGGGTCGCGGTGTGCGCCGCCCTTGGGTTCTGGAATGATGCGGTCGTTCACGCCCAATTGCTTGAGGTCTTGTGCGGTCAGACGCAGGGCTTCGGCAGCCTCGCGCATTTTCTCTGAATCCTTCCACAGGATTGAGGCGCAGCCTTCAGGCGAAATCACGGAGTAAACCGAGTGTTCCAGCATGGCGACACGGTTCGCGGTGGCAAATGCCACGGCGCCACCGGAGCCACCTTCACCGATGATAACACTGACCAGCGGCACGCCTATTTCCAGACATTTCTGTGTCGCGCGCGCAATCGCTTCGGATTGGCCGCGTTCCTCGGCACCTTTGCCGGGATAGGCGCCGGGGGTGTCTACCAGCGTGATCACGGGCAGACCAAAGCGGTGGGCCATCTCCATCAGGCGTACGGCTTTACGATAGCCTTCTGGGCGGGCCATCCCGAAGTTCCGCTCGATCCGCGATTTGGTATCGTTACCCTTTTCATGGCCGATCACCATTACCGGCTGATCGTTAAAGCGCGCGAGGCCTCCCATGACGGCGTGGTCGTCGGCAAAGTTCCGGTCACCGGCTAGCGGCGTGTATTCGGTAAACAGGGCGTCGATGTAATCTTTGCAATGCGGACGGTCAGGATGGCGGGCCACCTGACATTTCCGCCAAGGCGTCAGGTTTTTATAAAGATCGTCCAGCATTTTGACGGCTTTGGCATCCAGTGCCTTGGCCTCATGTGTCACGTCTGTTTCAGGATCGCGCCGCGCCATTGCGCGCAGCTCCTCCGCCTTGCCTTCGATTTCGGCAAGGGGTTTTTCAAAATCCAAATACTGGGTCATTGCGGCCTCCGGACTGGTGTTGGCTTTATATGGCGGTGAATAGCGGGTGATGCAACGGCGCTCAGAAACCTAGCAGCGGATAGAGCGACGCGATGAGCAGTGCGGCCATCGTCCAATTATAGGTGCGCAGGCGGCGCGGGTTTGTCAGGATGCGTTGCAGCTGTTGTCCGGCAAGCGTCCAGATCGTGACCGAAGGCAGGTTGACCACGGCGAACAGCAGGGCCGCCGCAGATAGCCAAAGCAGCGATGCATCGCCGACATAGACGGTGATCGCTGTAAGGGCCATGGCCCAAGCCTTTGGATTAACCCACTGAAAACCCGCCGCCTGCAAAAATGTCATCGGCGTGCCTGCAGCTTCGGCTTTTCCGGCAGGTGCCGCGTTTGCGATCTTCCACGCCAGCCATAGCATATATATCACGCTCGCGATTTTGAGCACGTCGTAGATAAGTGGAAAGCGGTCAAAGATTTGGACCAGCCCTGCGCCCACGCAAAACAGCATCACCATAAAACCGATGGATATTCCCAACATGTGTGGGATCGTGCGCCAAAAACCAAAGTTTGCGCCCGAGGCCATAAGCATCAGGTTATTCGGCCCGGGTGTGGCTGAGCTTACAAAGGCGAAAATGGCGAGGGCGGTGAGGATCTCAAAGGTCATGGTGCAAGCTGTGGGGCAAAACGAAGGGAAATGGAATCCGGTATTTTGCAGAGCGTTGTTGATGCGGGTGAAACAATTTGTTTCGCTTGGGTGGGATTGGGGTGTCAAATGGGGATGAAACACACTGTTTCCAGAGGGTTCATTGTGCGCGTTAACTGGCGCCGAAAGAATACGGCAGCAATGTGTTTGAAGGGGGGCTAAATATGGTTGTGGTTAATTATCTGCTCGTCGGGCTGCTGGGGGCGATTGTTGCGCTTGGCCTGTATGCCGCGAAGTGGGACATGTCGCCTACGGGGCAGGCCCGGCCTGCGCCAGCGATCATTGTGATCGGTTAAGGTATGCGGCTTAAAATGCGAAACGGCCCGCCAGTGGCGGGCCGTTTGCGTTTCGTCAGGTCGGTTTAACCTGCGATCATCTCGGACTGTCGTACGATAACTTCGGCCTGTTTAATCGACGCGATATCAACAAGGCGGCCTTTGTAAACAGTGGCGCCTTCGCCATTTGCTTTGGCTGTTTCCATAGCGGCTAGAATTTCACGTGCTTCGGCAACGGCTTCGTCCGACGGAGTGAATACCTCATTGCTGAGGGCGATCTGTTTGGGGTGAATGGCCCATTTGCCCACCATGCCCAACGTAGCGGACCGGCGCGCCTGTGCGCGGTAGCCTTCATCGTCCGAGAAATCACCGAACGGACCGTCAACTGGCAGGATGCCGTGGGTCCGGCAGGCCGCAACGATAGCAGTTTGCGCCCAGTGCCAAGGGTCAGACCAGTATTTCGCGCCTTCGTGCAACATGTAATAGTTCGCTTGCGTGCCGCCGATGCCAGTTGTTTGCATACCCATAGAAGCGGCAAAATCGGCTGCGCCAAGGCTCATTGCCTCAAGGCGTGGCGAAGATGCTGCGATTTCTTCCACATGTGCAAGGCCTGCTGCGCTTTCGATGATGACCTCGAACGCGATGCGCTTTTTACGGCCCTTCGCGGCCTCGATCGCGCTGACCAGTGCGTCTACGGCATAGACGTCTGCCGCACAGCCAACTTTGGGGATCATGATCTGGTCCAACCGCTCGGAAGCTTGCTCCAGCAGGTCGACTACATCGCGGTACCAGTAAGGTGTATCAAGGCTGTTGATCCGGACCGAGATGGTCTTGCTGCCCCAATCGACCGTATTGATCGCCTCGATCACGTTGGCGCGGGCCATGTCTTTGTCATTCGGCGCGACGCTGTCTTCAAGGTCAAGGTTGATCACATCGGCACCGGATGCGGCCATCTTGGCAAAGAGTTTGGTGTTGGAGCCGGGGCCGAAAAGCTGGCAGCGATTAGGGCGGGCAGGGGGTGTCGGCTGGAGGCGAAAGCTCATGAGGTCAATCCTTTTGAGACATAAAATGTCGTATATTTGCCCGCGTTGGTTATAAAATTACGCGCCCAGTCGCAAGGGTGTTTTTGCAGGTGCAGCAATTTGGAGCTGTGCAATATTTATGCGGGGATGAGTCCAGTTAGGGGTGATGACTGCAACCAGATCGGGCCAGATGGTTGATAGGTGATTGAATTGTGTGAGCTTTTCATCAAGCTGCGCAAAAGTCATTCACCTGTCGGAGATTCGGACCATGATCCAAACACCTTACCTGCTGTTTCTCGGCGACGCGCCGGACCAACTTGCTGCGAAAGTGGCGCAAGGAATCAAGGACTGGCGTCCTGAAAATGCTGTTGGTCAATTCCGCATGGACGGATGCAAAGCCGATGTCGGGCTGGAAGACATGACATTGGCGCAAGCGCAGGCGGCAGGGGCGAAGACGCTGGTGATCGGTGTCGCAAACCGCGGTGGCCATATTTCGAAGGTGTGGAAAGAAGTCCTGATAGAAGCACTAGGCATGGGGTTTGATCTGGCCTCTGGCCTGCACAATCTGCTGAACGAGGAAGACGATCTGGTGGCCGCCGCACAGGCGCATGGACGCACATTGCATGACGTCCGTATCCCGACTGTTGATTACCCCATCGCCAGCGGTGTGAAGCGCAGCGGCAAGCGGGTGCTGGCTGTGGGTACTGATTGTTCGGTGGGCAAAATGTACACCGCACTGGCGCTGGATAACGCGATGCGTGAACGCGGCATGAAAAGCACGTTTCGTGCGACAGGGCAGACAGGCATTCTGATCACAGGTGATGGCGTGCCTCTGGACGCTGTGGTGGCGGACTTTATGGCCGGTTCCATCGAATACCTGACTCCTGACAATGATCCAGACCATTGGGACGTGATCGAGGGGCAAGGCAGCCTGTTCCACGTCAGCTACTCCGGTGTGACGCTGGCGCTGGTCCATGGGGGCCAACCTGATGCCCTGATCATCTGCCATGAGCCGACGCGCCCGCACATGCGCGGTCTGCCGGACTATAAGGTGCCAGAGATGTCTGAAATTCGTGATGTGGCGCTGACACTTGCGCGGGTCGCAAATTCCGCGTGCGAGGTAATCGGCGTGTCGATCAACACCCAGCACATGTCTGAAGAAGAAGCGCGCGCCTATCTGTCCAAGGTGGAGAAAGAAATGGGTCTGCCCGCAGTGGACCCCTTCCGCCATGGCGCAGAACGTTTGGCCGAGGCGCTAGAGGCCCTGTGATCTGTTCCGCCTCTGACCGGGGCGGGATTGAAATAACTTGGGAAATACAGACCAATGGCGCCGACCACTTTCGGGCGGCGTCCAAGGTAAAGGAAAATTGCGCATGATGCAGATCGACGTAACCGCAGATGTATTCCGTCTGGCACAGGTGTTCACGATCTCCCGTGGTTCGCGGACGGAAGCCAAGGTGCTGACAGTACGGATCACCGACGGAGACGCGGTAGGTATGGGCGAATGCGTTCCCTATGCCCGCTACGATGAAACGCTTGAAAGTGTGACGGCCCAGATCGAAGGCCTGTCAGGCACGATCACCCGCGCGGCGCTGTATGATCTTCTGCCTGCTGGTGCGGCCCGCAACGCGGTTGATTGCGCGCTGTGGGACCTGGAGGCAAAGCAGACGGGCACGCCGGTTTGGCAGCTTGCGGGGCTGAAGCCTCTGCAGCCTGAAATCACCGCCTATACCTTGTCGCTGGATACACCCGAAAAGATGCGCGAGCAGGCGGCCAAGCATGCGTTTCGCCCGCTGTTGAAAATCAAACTGGGCACACCAGATGACATGCCACGATTGGAAGCGGTGCGTGCCGGCGCACCTGACAGCACCATCATCGTGGATGCGAACGAGGGCTGGACAGCGGAGGTCTATGCCGATCTTGCCCCGCATCTGGTCCGCCTTGGTGTCGCACTGGTAGAACAGCCTTTGCCCGCCGGAGAGGACGACGCGCTGATTGGCATGGAGCGCCCCGTGCCCGTCTGCGCCGACGAAAGCTGCCATGACCGGACCAGCTTGCCCAAGCTCAAGGGTAAATATGACGTCGTGAACATCAAGCTTGATAAAACGGGCGGGCTGACAGAGGCATTGGCGCTGCGCGACGCAGCCCTTGCCGAGGGGTATGACGTGATGGTGGGCTGCATGGTCGGCTCGTCTCTGGCGATGGCGCCTGCGGTGCTGGTGGCACAGGGCGCCAAAATTGTGGACCTTGACGGGCCGCTTTTGTTGGCCGAAGACCGGACGGCAGCTTTGACATTTGACAGCGCTGGGGTGCATCCGCCCACGCGCGCGCTTTGGGGATAGACGACATGCGGACAGTTTACGTGAACGGCGAATATATGCCGGAGAATGAAGCCACGATTTCGATCTTTGATCGCGGTTTCCTTATGGCGGATGGAGTTTATGAAGTGACATCTGTTCTGGATGGCAAGTTGATTGATTTTGACGGTCACGCAGTTCGGCTGGAGCGGTCATTGGGTGAATTGGACATGCGCAACCCGATCAGCAAAGAAGACTTGCTGGAGGTGCACCGCGAATTGGTCCGCGCAAACGAGATTGATGAAGGCTTGATCTATTTGCAGATCACGCGCGGCTCTGACGGGGATCGTGATTTCATATTCCCTGATCCCGAAACGACCGAACCGACGATTGTTCTCTTTACGCAGAACAAGCCTGGATTGGCTGACAGCCCTGCCGCCAAAAAAGGCGCGAAAATCATCAGCATCGAAGACATCCGCTGGGGCCGCCGCGACATCAAGACCGTGCAGCTGTTGTACCCGTCGATGGGTAAGATGATGGCCAAAAAAGCGGGGTGTGACGATGCGTGGATGGTAGAAGACGGCAAAGTGACCGAAGGCACGTCGAACAACGCCTACATCGTCAAAGGCAACAAGATCATCACGCGCCAATTGAGCAACGAGATCTTGCACGGGATCACCCGTGTGGCGGTTCTGCGCTTGGCACGCGAAGCCCAGATGGAGGTCGAAGAGCGCGCCTTCACGATCGAGGAAGCACAGCAGGCGGATGAAGCATTCACAACGTCTGCCAGTGCCTTTGTCATGCCTGTCGTCGAGATCGACGGCGTGGCGCTGGGCGAGGGTGTCCCGGGGAAAGTGGCGCTGCGCTTGCGCGAGATTTACATCGACGAGATGCGCAAAGTCGCAATTTAAGAGAATGCGCTAGGCCCAGTCCCCTGAAGCTGTCTGTGCTTCAGGGGGCTGGCATGCGTAATTGCTTAGGCAAACCCTGCGCGTTGAAGGTCTTGGGCATCAATGACAGTGACGTCGACGTTGGCGGCGTCAGCGCTGGTCAACCCGTTCAGCACAGCCACTTCGTCCCCTCGCCAGAACGCGCGCAGCGCATTTGCCGAAGCATCGTATCGCAGCTCGATTTCTTCATTTGATTGATCCGCCTCGGGAACGAAGGCAATCAGGGTGTCTTCTTCGGTGTTGAAGTCGGTGATGGTGACTGCATCCGTGTCCATATTAATCGGGTTTACCACCGCAAATACGTCCTCGCCGCTTCCGCCGGTAAGAAGGTCACCATGGTCGCCGATAAGAACGTCGTTACCTGCGCCGCCGTCAGCCGTATCTGGTGCATCTGGAATGCTTCCTGAACCGAAGGTGGTAATCATGTCATCGCCAACATCGCCAAAGATGGTGTCGCTTCCGTTGAAATCCACGATTGCGTCGTCACCAGAGCCGCCGCGCACAAAATCATTCCCACGATTGGCATCCGCACTGAATTCTGGCGTTGCGTCGGTTTCATCGAATTCGGGGGCGTAGATATCGTCTCCATCGCCCAGGAATACACGGTCGTTGCCATCACCACCCGTCGCAGAGTCTTCTCCGCTTCCGGCAAATATCGTGTCGTTCCCGGTGCCGCCATCTATGGTGTCAAAACCGCCGCGGCCCTGGATGAAGTCATTTCCTGCGCCGCCGTTTATCTCACTGGCTTCGTCAGTGTCGTCGATGCGGTCATTCGCACCTGTGCCATCGAAGCTGTTCTCTCCGGCTTCAAGGATCTGCCCCGTGCCGAGATCTTCGCCTGATGGATCAACCGTCCCGCCACCCGTGGTTTCAGTGTCGTCGGTATCATCATCGGAGTCGATAATCAGGGCGAACCCCAGAAGTGCGGGGATGAGCAGCAGTGCGAGCATATGAGTACCTTAATCAATAAATAAGCAAATTTTGCTAAAAAATATTTAAATTTCAAAGGGGGCGAAACTTTGACGCCACTTTGGGGTTTTCGCCACAAGTATGGCTTCAGCCGCTCTTGGTCAGGTTTCGGGAGCTGTTGTTTGTCGTCAGCGAACGACTTTTTTTATGGCTGTGACGCTTTCCTGGATAGCCTCAATGGGGGAGTTTGACCTGACCATGACGCGCAATCCTACGTATTGGGACAGCAGTAAGTTCGCCATATTCCGCCGATCTTGGTCGACAGTGTCAACATGGGCCGACGACTGCGTCAGGGCGACATGGAATGCTTGGCTCATTTTGCGAAGTTGCTGCTGTACGATGTCAGAGATATCTGTGTCGACTGCGGAGGGGCCTGCGGCAGCAGAGCATAGCAGGCATCCTCTTTGATCCCCGTTCTTAACGGCTGCGACAATGCTGTCGAAAAGCATGTCGATACGCTCTGCCCCATCTTTCGGACTTGTCGTTAGCAAAGCAACAGCGGGGTCAACGGCTTCGACCTCGTAGCGGTTGAGGACCTTGAGAAAAAGCGACTTTTTGTCAACGAATGCTTTGTAGAGGCTGCCACGGGTCAGCCCCATACCAGTGAGAAGTTCGGGCAATGAGGCCGCATCATAGCCATGTTGCCAGAACACATTCATTGCGTCTGTCAGGGCTATCTCTGTGTCAAACTCTCTGGGTCGGGCCATGCTTTGTTCCTTAACTGCGTCAATATTATGATTATAGACCGGAGGGTCCACAATTCACACAATCGTGTTTTGTACCGAGTGGTTCCTAACTGTATCAATGTCCCATGCCGACACAGCATTACACACCTTAATCAGAATGGAACTTACGATGAAATCGCTCACCTCTCTCGCAGCAGCAGCAACCTTTGTCGTGGTCGCGGCATTTTCCCCTAACCTGGCATCCGCTGGGGAAGCCGCTGCAACAGGTACTTTTACAGGAGCTAACGATCACATCACGACGGGTGGTGTTTCTATCATCAAAACGGCGGGCGGCGGTGCCATTGTTATCTTGGACGCTGATTTCAGTCTTGATGGTGCGCCTGATCCAATCGTTGGTTTTGGCAAAGATGGCGAATACGTTAAAGCCGCCGATCTTGGTGATCTGGTTGAGATCGCCGGTCTGCAAGCCTATGTTGTGCCCGCCTCGGTGAATGTCGATGATTTTAACGAGGTCTATATTTGGTGCGACGAGTTCAACGTGTCGCTTGGCGTCGCCTCTATCGAGTAATCGCCACTCACTGTCCCTGAGGCCCTAGCAGGGCACAGCATCACGTGGCTTATGAGAAAAGCGCTTCACGCCGACATTGCTGTCCGGTCGCCTTAGGTTTGGTCGCGATGGTCTTTTTTCTGGACGCGAAGCGGGGATTCCCGCTTCGCGTTTGTTTCATGGCTATCAGCACCACTATATAGAATAGCTCCGGTGACTGCGCACGGAAGGTTTCACTTGTCGTCTTTGACGTTTTCGGCAAACGCCGTTTTAAAAGCCTCTTGCTGGGGGCCGGATGCGTCAGTTTGATAGTTGGCTTTCCATTCATCCATGGTCATGCCGTAGAACAATTCACGCGCTTCCATCTTGCCGATCTCGATGCCCCGCTCTGCGGCTGCCTCCTGATACCAGCGTGACAGGCAGTTGCGGCAAAACCCCGCGAGGTTCATCATGTCGATGTTTTGCACATCGGTACGGTCCTGCATCAGGTGCTTTTGCAGGCGGCGGTAGGCGGCGGCTTGCAATTCAATCTCTTCTTGGTTGTAGTCGGTCATGGTCGCTCCTGTATTTATAGGAGATAAATGCGCATGCTGGCCGTGCGGGTCAAGCTGTACGGTTGTCGGCGTGTCATCAGATTGTAACCGTTATCGGCTTCAAGATAGATATCATGCATGCAGGCTGGAATGTGACCGCTAACATCTGCTATAAACACTGCAAAAGTGTAGTCAAAGTTGAAGGAAGACCGGAATGAGACGTCAACGGAATGTAAAGATCGTGGCAACGCTGGGACCGGCTTCTGATACGCATGAGATGATCTCGGCCTTGCACAAGAAGGGCGCAGATGTGTTCCGGCTTAATATGAGCCACGGTAGCCATGAGGAAATCCGTGCCAAGCACGCGATGATCCGCGCCGTTGAGGAAGAACTGGGATCGACGATCGGTATTCTGGCAGACTTGCAGGGGCCAAAGCTGCGTGTGGGTGTGTTCGCCAACGGCAGTGAAGATCTGGTCGAAGGGGGCACGTTCCGGCTGGACCTGGATGAGGCCGAAGGCACCGCACAGCGGGTTTGCCTGCCTCACCCCGAGATTTTTGCGGCGCTCAAAGAGGGCGCCACTCTGTTGGTTAATGATGGTAAGATCCGCCTCAAGGTCAAATCCTGTGGCGCTGACTTTGCCGAGTGCGAAGTCGTGACCGGTGGCGCGATTTCGAACCGTAAAGGTGTAAACGTCCCCGACGTTGTGCTGCCGCTCGCGGCTCTAAGCGATAAGGACCGTGCTGATCTCGAATTCGTCTGTGCTTTGGGTGTTGACTGGCTCGCTCTGAGCTTTGTTCAACGCCCCGAAGACGTGACAGAGGCGCGTGCGCTCGCCAAGGGGCGTGCCTCGATCCTGTCCAAGATTGAAAAGCCAACGGCGGTTGAGCGGTTTGATGATATTTTGGCCGTCAGCGACGGCATCATGGTCGCACGCGGTGATCTTGGCGTTGAACTTCCGGTATCTGCCGTGCCGCCAATCCAGAAGCGGCTGGTGCGCCGGTGCCGCTCTGTTGGGAAGCCCGTGATCGTTGCCACCCAGATGTTGGAAAGCATGATCGAAAGCCCGATGCCCACCCGTGCGGAAGTCTCTGATGTGGCGACGGCCATTTATGAAGGCGCGGATGCGGTGATGCTTTCGGCGGAATCCGCGGCGGGTGGCTACCCGTTAGAAGCCGTCGGCATGATGGATAATGTCGCGATGGAGGTGGAGCGTGATCCCACATACACGCAGATCATCGAAGCCAGCCGTACGGCGTCACGCTCCGGGATTGCGGATGCGATGGTGGCTGCCGCCCGCGAGATTGCCGAGACTACGGATGTCAAAGCTATCTGTTGCTTTACCCATTCTGGCACAACAGCGCTGCTGACAGCGCGCGAACGGCCCCGTGTGCCGATCATCGCTTTGACGCCGCTTAAGCGGACCGCGCGTCGGTTGGCGCTGAGCTGGGGAGTGAACTGTGTCCTCACCGATGAGCTCGATCGCTTTAAGATGGCAGTGGTGAGCGCGGCCCGCGCGGCCTTGCAGGAGGGTTTCGCTGTTGAGACAGACTTTGTCGTTGTTACAGCGGGTGTGCCATTCAACGTGCCGGGCACAACAAATATCTTGCGTGTGGCTCCCTGCGATGAACGTTTGATTTTCGCTTCCGATCCAGAGTAATCTTCGTAAAACTCTCTGGGAGGTCTGTCATGGACACCGATCTTGCGCTGGTCATCGGCATCATTTTTGCGGCACTATCGGTGCCCTCTATTCTGTCGGCGCTCAGCGACAAGCGCGCACCGCGTGCATCCGCGATCACGATCCTGATCGCGGGCGGGCTGATCCTGTTCGCAATTCAGGGCAAGCCGGGCGGGTATAACCTTGCTGAGGTGCCGGACATCTTTGTGAACGTCATTGCGCGGTACATGCCCTGAGGCTTTGGTGACGCAGTCGCAGGCTGGCGGGCAGATTTCGCGGTTTCGCTTTTTCTTCTCTTGCGTTGGCGCGGCTTGCATCCTATAGCCAGCTTTCATTCCTGCGCGGCCGGCTTACGTGGCATGCCGAGTCGCGCTTAAACTGTAGACTACAGGAGACAGAAATGCCCAAGATGAAGACGAAATCGAGCGCTAAGAAGCGCTTCAAGATCTCGGCGACCGGCAAGGTCATCGGCGGTCAGGCTGGTAAACAGCACGGCATGATCAAGCGGACTAAAAAGTTCATCCGTAACGCACGCGGCACGACAGCATTGTCGGCGCCAGATGCCAAGATCATCAAGGGCTTCATGCCCTACGACCGTTAAGGAGAGCCGATATGTCCCGTACAAAAGGTGGTACAGTTACCCACGCCCGTCACCGCAAGGTCGTTAAGGCAGCCAAAGGTTATTATGGCCGTCGCAAGAGCACCTTCAAGGTCGCGCGCCAGGCCGTCGATAAGGCCAACCAGTATGCAACCCGTGACCGGAAGGTCCGTAAGCGGAACTTCCGCGCGCTGTGGATCCAGCGAATCAACGCTGCTGTCCGTATGCACGACGAAGCGCTGACATACTCGCGCTTCATCAACGGTCTGACCCTCGCAGGTATCGAAGTTGACCGTAAAGTTCTTGCTGATCTGGCCGTGAACGAGCCCGAAGCATTTACTGCGATCGTAAAGCAGGCACAGGCGTCTTTGGCCGCTTAAGCGCCAGCGCACTGACTTGAAATCGAAACGCCGCTCCGGTCATCGGGGCGGCGTTTTGCGTTTGAATGTTCTGAACGGGGCGGGTGCCTGCCGCGCCCTCATGGGTTGCGTTTGCGCGCGGTTCTGGTAGCAGGTTTGCATATTCTGAAGGACGTGCGTGACATGGATGATCTCAAGCAAAAATACCTTGGCCAGATTGCAAATGCGGCTGATGAGGCCGCGTTGGAAGACATCCGGCTGACGGCTGTAGGCAAGAAGGGCGAAGTTGCCCTCAAGATGCGCGAACTGGGCAAGATGACCCCGGAAGAGCGTCAGACAGCCGGCCCCGCGCTCAACGCGCTGAAGGACGAAATCAACTCGGCGCTGGCCGCCAAGAAGGCCGCGTTGGGCGATGCCGCGTTGGATGAACGTCTGCGCAGCGAATGGCTGGACGTGACGCTGCCATCGCGGGTGCGCCCCGCTGGCACGCTGCACCCTGTGTCTCAGGTCACCGAAGAGCTGACAGCGATCTTCGCCGAGATGGGCTTTTCCGTTGCCGAAGGGCCGCGCATTGATACCGACTGGTATAACTTCGACGCGCTGAACATCCCCGGTCACCACCCTGCACGCGCCGAGATGGACACGTTCTATATGGCCCGCGCCGAAGGGGACGAGCGTCCGCCGCATGTCCTGCGCACCCACACGTCCCCCGTGCAGATCCGCACGATGGAGGCCGAAGGCGCGCCCCTGCGGATCATCTGCCCCGGTGGTGTGTACCGCGCCGATTATGACCAGACGCACACGCCGATGTTCCATCAGGTCGAAGGTCTGGCGATCGACAAAGATATCTCCATGGCGAACCTGAAATGGACGCTTGAGGAATTCTTTGCCGCGTTCTTTGAGATTGACGGCATCAAGACCCGCTTCCGCGCGTCCCACTTCCCCTTCACCGAACCTTCGGCAGAGGTGGATATCCAATGCTCATGGGTCGATGGCCAGTTGCGCATCGGTGAGGGCGATGGATGGATGGAAGTCCTCGGCTCCGGCATGGTGCACCCCAAGGTGCTGGCCGCTGGCGGGATTGATCCCGACATCTGGCAGGGCTTTGCCTTTGGCATGGGGATCGACCGGATTGCGATGCTGAAATACGGGATACCGGATTTGCGGGCGTTCTTTGATTCAGATTTGCGCTGGCTGCGGCACTACGGGTTTGCAAGCTTGGATCAGCCGAATTTGCATGGTGGGTTGAGTAGGTGAGCTCGCTCAATGAGGGAGGTCTTGAAGGCACTCTAGAGCAGGAACGCGAAAAGGAAAAAGCAAAAAGTCGAAGCTCATCGATATCATCTATTGCGACTAAAGTATCGATGCTTGCTACAGGCTTTGCTGGGTTCATGCTTTTATCAACGTTCGTCTTTCCTGATGCGGACCAGAGGCTTCGGGATACACAATCTCAAATATTTACCGAACTCCGTGCTGAAGTAAGGAAGCAAACAAACTCAATAAATACACGTTTGTCCGTAATCGAAAAAGCAATCACTGGTGTTCAGGATGGTGACTTAGCGGATTCTATTGCCAGCTCGCGAGTTGAGGACAACTCAAGCCGTATAGACGCAGTCGAAGACTTGCTAGACTTAGAGCCTAGGCAGATAATCGAACTAACTAAGTTGCGAGATGAAATACTGGATTTGAGAAGTGACTTTGCTTCTCAGCAATCACAATTGCTGCGGGAGGTCGATCGTGCTTACAGCTTTGTGATTGCGTTGATCGTCTCTCTTTTAGTCGCGGTGGTTGCCGCAATTATTCCGAATTTCCTCAGAAGGAATATTGAAAAATGAAATTCACACTCTCTTGGCTCAAAGAGCACCTCGACACCACGGCCTCCGTGGATGAGATCACCTATGCCCTCACCGATCTGGGTCTGGAAGTGGAGGGGGTCGAGGATCGGGGCGCGAAGCTGCGTGACTTTACGCTTGGGTTCGTGAAATCCGCCGAGAAGCATCCCGATGCGGACCGTCTGCGGGTGTGTCAGGTCGAGACGGACGAGGGGCTGCAACAGATCATCTGTGGTGCCCCCAACGCGCGCGAAGGCATCACCGTCGTTATCGCCAAGCCGGGCGTGTATGTGCCGGGCATTGATACCACCATCGGCGTCGGCAAAATCCGTGGGATCGAAAGCTTTGGCATGATGGCCTCCGAGCGGGAGCTGGAGTTGTCCGAGGAACATGACGGCATTATCGAACTGCCCTCGGGCAATGTCGGCGACAGCTTTGTCGATTGGCTGGCGGAGCATGATCCGGCCAAGGTTGATCCGGTGATCGAAATCGCAATCACGCCGAACCGCCCCGATGCGTTGGGTGTGCGTGGCATTGCGCGCGATCTGGCCGCACGTGGTTTGGGCAAGCTCAAGCAGCGCGATGTGGCGGCTGTCGAAGGCGCGTTTCCGTGCCCCGTCAGCGTCACCATTGACGAGGACACGCTTGAGCAGTGCCCCGTATTCTATGGCCGTATCATTCGCGGTGTCAAAAATGGCCCAAGCCCTGTGTGGCTTCAGGATAAGCTGCGCGCGATTGGCCTGCGCCCGATCAGCTTCCTTGTGGATGTGACGAACTACTTCACCTTCGACCGCAACCGCCCGTTGCACGTGTTTGACGCGGATAAAATCGCGGGCAACAGCCTGCGCGTGCATCGCGCCAAGGGCGGAGAGACGCTCGTTGCGCTGGATGACAAAGAATACACGCTGGTTGACGGGATGACCGTTATTTCGGACGCCAATAGCATCGAAAGCCTTGGCGGCGTGATGGGGGGTGCAGCCACTGGCGTCAGCGAAGAGACCGTAAACGTCTTTGTCGAATCCGCCTATTTCGATCCGGTGCGGACTGCGTACACAGGCCGCGCGCTCAAGATCAATTCGGACGCGCGCTATCGCTTTGAGCGGGGCATCGACCCTGAATGGACGCCTTACGGGATCGAGCATGCAACGCGCATGATCCTTGATAACGCGGGCGGTGAGGCGTCAGAGGTTGTTGTGGCGGGTAAGGTGCCTGACACAAGCCGTGCCTATCGGTTGAACGCCAAGCGGGTGATCTCGCTGGTGGGGATGGAAATCCCCGAGGCAGAGCAGCGCCAGACGCTGACTGCGTTGGGCTTCCGCCTGGACGGTGATATGGCCTATGTGCCCAGCTGGCGCCCCGATGTGCAAGGTGAGGCCGATCTGGTCGAAGAAGTCGCGCGTATCGCGTCATTGACCAAGCTTGAAGGTCGTCCGTTGCCGCGTCTGACCACTGGCGTCCCGCGCCCTGTGATGTCCCCCGCGCAGCGTCGAGAAGTCGCGGCACGGCGCACGGCTGCCACGCTCGGCTATCATGAATGTGTGACCTACAGCTTCATTGATCAGCCATCTGCCGCGTTGTTCGGCGGTGGCACGGATGCAACGCGTCTGGAGAACCCGATCAGCCAAGACATGAGCCACATGCGCCCTGCGCTGCTGCCCGGGCTGCTGCAGGCCGCAGCGCGCAATCAGGCGCGTGGCTTTGCCGATATGGCGCTGTTCGAAGTCGGCCCCGTCTTTCACGGCGGTGAGCCGGGTGAGCAGCAGTTGCAGGTGACGGGCCTTTTGGTTGGTCGCACCGGCCCTAAGGACGTGTTGGGCGCAGCCCGCGATGTTGATGTCTTCGACGTGAAAGCGGATGCCGAGGCGATCCTCGCTGCCATCGGTGCGCCTGCCAAGGTGCAGATCCTGCGCGGAGCAGACGCATGGTGGCACCCGGGCCGTCACGGCAAAATCTGCCTTGGCCCCAAGAAAGTGTTGGGTGTCTACGGCGAACTGCACCCGAAAGTGCTGGCTGCTTTGGACGTAAAGGGCCCTGCGATGGCCTTCACGATCTGGCCTGCCGAGGTGCCGATGCCGCGCAAGGCGGGGGCGACGCGCCCTGCGCTCAAGATCAGTGATCTGCAGGCGGTTGAGCGTGATTTTGCCTTTGTGGTGGATGCCGAAGTGGAGGCGCTGACGCTTGTGAACGCGGCCATGGGGGCGGACAAAGCCCTGATTGACGATGTACGGGTGTTCGATGAATTCATCGGTGGCAGCCTGGGCGAAGGTAAGAAATCGCTCGCGCTGACGGTGCGGTTGCAGCCACGTGAGCAGACCTTGAAGGATGCCGATATCGAAGCTGTCGGGGCCAAGGTGATTGAGAAAGTGACCAAGGCCACAGGCGGCGTGCTGCGCGGGTAATCACCGGTCTGATACAGTCTGGAAACTGCAAGGAGAACGAAGATGAAGGTTTATCTTTCTGGAGAAATCCACACCGATTGGCGTGAGCAGATCACTCAGGGTGCGCAGGGTTTGGATGTTGAGTTCACGGGGCCGGTGACGGACCATGCGGCCAGTGATGATTGCGGTGTCGCCATTCTGGGCGCGGAGGCGGATAAATTCTGGCATGATCGCAAAGGCGCGCAGATGAATGCGATCCGCACCCGCAAGGGCATCGCCGATGCTGACGTGGTCGTAGTGCGGTTTGGCGATCAGTACAAACAATGGAACGCGGCCTTCGACGCGGGCTACGCTGCCGCGTTGGGAAAATCCCTGATCATTCTGCACGGGCCGGATCATGCACATGCGCTTAAGGAAGTGGACGCTGCTGCGCTGGCAGTCGCGTCAGAGCCTGCGCAGGTAGTGGAAATCCTGCGCTATGTGCTCACGGGCACGCTTTCCTGACTAACGCCGAGAGGCACGCCACCGGTATCATGTGTGTGCCTCTCGGTTACGCGTACAGGCCTACCCGCGTGGCGGCGTGACCAGACCTTTTTGAACGGCGGGGCGCGCTTCGAACCGTTCGACGTAGGCGACCAGATTGGTGTGGTCTGCCCAGCCTAACCGTTCTTGGACCCCATAGAAATCAAGCGCGCGCAGCCACGGTGCAATCGCGATGTCGGCAATCGCGTAGTGCTCACCGATGATCCATTCCTTGTTCGCTAGCTCCCCTTCCAGCACCGCCAATAGACGCTTGGCTTCGGCGACATAACGTTCCTGCGGGCGCTTATCTTCCCATTCAGAACCGGCGAATTTGGTGAAAAAACCCATTTGACCAAGCATCGGACCAAGCCCGCCCATCTGAAACATCAGCCACTGGGTGGCTTTGGCTTTGTCCGTTGCTGTCTGGCCCAAAAGCTGTCCCGACTTTTCAGCCAGATAAAGCAGGATCGCCCCACTTTCGAACAAACCGATTGGCGTGCCATCGGGTCCATGTGGATCAACGATAGCAGGGATCTTGTTGTTGGGGTTAAGCGAGAGGAACGCGTCGCTTTTCACATCGGCATCCGAAAGGGTGACGGTATGTGCCTCATAGGGCAGGCCCGTTTCTTCGAGCATGATCGACGCTTTGACACCGTTGGGGGTCGGAAACGAGTAGAGCTGGATCACGTCGGGATTTGTTGCCGGCCATCTGGCGCTAATCGGAAATGAGGCGGGGTCAATCATGGAAGCTCTCCTTTGTTATCTGGTGCAAAATAGCGCCTTTTCCCCATAGATATAGAGTGATCGCAGTGCGCGGGTGTGCTAATCCGTGTGCAACGGTGCAAAGGGTGGGAAAGCCTGTAGCCGGAAAACGCACAAAGGGACAAAAAAGAAATGATGAACGAATTTAAAGACTTTATTGCCAAAGGCAATGTCATGGACATGGCTGTTGGTATCATTATCGGCGCGGCCTTCACGGCGATCGTTGCGTCGCTGGTTGGCGACCTGATCAACCCGATCATCGGCCTGTTCATGGGCGGCATTGATTTCACAAACGCTTACGCTTTGCTGAGCGGCGATGTGGCAGAAGGCGCTTCCTTGGAAGCAGCACGTGAAAGCGGCGCAGCTGTGTTTGCTTACGGCTCCTTCATCATGGCGATCATCAACTTCCTGATCATCGCATTTGTTGTGTTCATGCTGGTTAAGCAGGTCAACAAGATCAAAGAAGCATCCGCAAAGCCGGAAGAAGTTGCAGCAGAAGAGCCAGCAGGCCCAACTCAAGAAGAGCTGCTGGCCCAAATTCTGGTCGCGCTGAAAAAAGCCTGAGCCTAACGGCACGAAATGAGGAGGGGGTCGCGGTGTCGCGGCCCCCTTTTTTGTTTAGGCGATTGCTTTTTCTGCTGCGATGTAATCCATCCCCAGCGCTTGGCCCACCGCTGCATAGGTGATCTCCCCGGCATGTACGTTCAGACCGGCAAGCAGATGCGCGTCATCGGCACAGGCCTTCTTCCAACCCTTGTTGGCCAGCGCGAGCATGAACGGCATGGTGGCGTTTCCGAGGGCGATGGTGGAGGTGCGGGCAACCGCGCCGGGCATGTTTGCAACGCAGTAGTGCATGATGCCGTCCACGTCATAGATCGGGTCTTGGTGGGTCGTGGCGCGGGATGTCTCGAAACAGCCGCCTTGGTCAATGGCAACATCAACGAGGGTTGCACCGGGCTTAAGCTCGGACAGTTGTGCGCGGCTGATCAGTTTGGGCGCTGCCGCACCGGGTACAAGAACCGCGCCAATGATCATGTCGGCTGCGCGGGCCAGTTCAATCGTGTTGCCGGCAGAAGCAAAGCTGGTCTTGAACGTACCGCCATAGATATCATCAAGATAGCGCATGCGGGGCAGGGAGCGGTCCAGCACCGTTACGTCAGCGCCCATGCCGGCAGCGATGCGAGCTGCATGGGTGCCGACAACACCGCCACCAATGACGACGACCTTGGCAGGGCCCACGCCCGGAACGCCGCCCATCAGAACGCCGCGGCCACCGTTGGCCTTCTGCAAGGTCCAGGCGCCAACCTGTGGCGCGAGGCGACCTGCCACTTCGGACATGGGGGCGAGCAACGGCAAACCACCCGAGCGGTCCGTAACTGTCTCATAGGCGATGCAGGTCGCGCCGGACGCGAGCAAATCTTTCGTCTGCTCCGGATCGGGAGCGAGGTGCAGGTAAGTGAACAGGATCTGACCCTCGCGTAGCATTTTACGCTCAACGGCCTGAGGTTCTTTCACCTTCACAATCATGTCTGCCGCGGCAAAAACCTCATCGGCGGTGCCGATGATGGTTGCACCGACCGCTTCATAGTCGGCGTCTTCAAATCCGGCACCGGCGCCTGCGCCAGTCTCTATGATGACGCTGTGACCGTTCTTAACAGCCTCAAACGCAGCGTTGGGTGTCATGCCGACGCGAAATTCCTGTGGTTTGATCTCTTTGGGGCAGCCGATTTTCATGGAAAGTTCCTCCTCCGGTGTTGGATGGGGAAGGATACGACTGTTTATCTGCAATTTGGTGGCGATTATGGCTCGTCAAGGGTGGGTAGTGTCGAATAATCTCGCGTATATTAGATGGATTACGCAAGGGAGTTGCGCGAATGCTGGATTCCATAGACCGAAAGCTCCTTGCTGCGCTGCAAAAGCGCGGGCGAATGTCAAACGGTGAGCTGTCCGAGCAGGTGAACCTCTCGCCCTCGGCCTGTCACCGACGCGTGCAGCGGTTGGAGGCTGACGGCTACATCCGTGATTATGTTGCGCTGTTGGATGCCCGCAAGCTGGGCGTTCCCACAACCGTGTTCGTCGAGATTACCCTGCAGGGGCAGGCAGATGAAATCTTGGATGCGTTCGAAAAATCGGTGGCGCGGATTCCGGATGTGCTGGAGTGTCACTTGATGGCTGGATCGGCGGACTATCTGCTTAAAGTGGTGGCTGAAGACACTGAGGATTTCGCCCGTATCCACCGGCAATATCTGGCGCGGTTGCCTGGTGTGGGGCAGATGCAATCCAGCTTTGCCTTGCGGACGGTGTGCAAGACGACAGCGCTACCTGTCTAGGCCAGGCGTGTTGACTTGGATCAGCGTCGTTCCTGTGTTTCCCCTCTAGGCTGCTCGCATCACTCAAAAGGAGGGTCGACGATGATCGAGGTTAAAAAAGGTTCGCAAGAAGGTTTGTTGGAGGTGCACATGTCGGCGCCTGTGACAGACAAAGATTACAAAGACGTGCTTATGCCAGCGCTGGATGCCGCGCTCGCTGATGCGGAAAATCTGCGCATGTTGGTGGTGATGAACGCCGATTTGGGTGACTTTACCATGGGTGCGCTCTGGGATGATGCCAAAATGGGGATCACCCGTTGGGGTGGCTTTGACAGGATTGCAATCGTGACTGCGAATGCCGCGATGACGCGGCTTGTGCGTGGGTTCTCGATTTTTATGCCCTGTCCGGTATCGGTTTTCCCGAAATACTCCGAAGATGAGGCCCGTTTGTGGTTGTTTGAATCGCTTGGCGCGATCCATCAGACAGATTTGGGGGATGGCACGCTGCATGTCGCCTTGTTGGGTAAGGTTGAGGCAGACGTTTACGCCCAAGAAACCGAAGACCTGAACGCATTTATCCGCAAGAATGATCGTTTCCGCCTGCTGCTCGATATCCGTGAGTTTGAAGGTTGGCAGGGGCTAAGCGCGATGGCGGCGCACTTCCGTATCATCCGCGATCATTCAGGTCAGTTGGAAAAGGCGGCGATTGTCGGTGATGCGGGCTGGAAGTCGATGGTTGTGCAGGTGGTCAAGCGCCTGATCGGTACCGAGGCGCGCTACTTCGATAATAACGATTTTGAAGCGGCAAAGGCGTGGGTCAAGGCAGGCTAAAGCGAGTCGGAAAAATAAAGCCCCCGACACCATGGGTATCGGGGGCTTCTATTCTTACGCAATAGCGGTGGGGATGATTTACATCATACCTTCGCGCTGAAGCTTTTTGCGTGCCAGTTTCCTGGAACGGCGGATCGCTTCGGCTTTCTCGCGTGCTTTTTTCTCGGAAGGTTTCTCGAAATGTTGCTTGAGCTTCATTTCACGAAACACACCCTCGCGCTGAAGTTTTTTCTTCAGGGCGCGCAGCGCTTGATCGACGTTATTATCGCGAACACTAACCTGCATGTGGTTTTCACCACCTTTCTAGTTTGAAGTTGCAAGGATTTGCAGGAAGTGGCGATATAGCAAAGCTGTGCTATATTGTCCAGTGTCTTGCCCCATAGGAGAGCCGCCATGACTTCTGCACAAAACACGCCCAAAGATCAGCTTTTGCAGGCGGCTATGACGCATGTGCCCTTTGACGGCTGGTCACAAGCCACCTTTGACGCCGCGATTACTGATTCGGATATAGAGCGTACCGTCGCTCAAAGCGTCTGTCCGCGCGGTGCCGTTGATCTGGCGCGGCACTATCACGCGCAAGGTGACGCTGCGATGCTGGCGCGTATGGCTGAAACGGATCTGGAAGCGATGAAATATAGCGCCCGTGTGGCCGCCGCTGTCCGCTTCCGGTTGGAAGCCGTGGAGGACAAAGAGATCGTGCGCCGTGGCTCTGCTCTGTTTGCGTTGCCGATGTATGCGGCAGACGGGGCCAAGGCAATCTGGGGCACGGCGGATGCGATCTGGACGGCGTTGGGTGACACGTCTGAGGATGTGAACTGGTACACAAAACGCGCCACGCTTAGCGGCGTGTATTCCGCGACGGTGCTTTATTGGCTGGGCGACACCAGCGAGGATCATGTGGATACTTGGGAATTCCTTGACCGGCGGATCGAAAACGTGATGCAGATCGAGAAGCTCAAGGCGCAGGTAAATAACAGCCCTGTCCTGAGCAAGCTGATGAGTGGACCAAACTGGCTGCTGAGCCACATCAAGGCCCCGCAAACGGCACCACGTGCAGGGCTTCCGGGGCGTTGGACGCGGCCCTGAGAAACTTTCGCGCTTTTCGCAGGGGAAGGTGCCTGTTAGATCGCAACGCAGATTGAGTTCTGCAAGGGATCATGGGCCATCGGTAATCCGACTACACTTCTGCATCTGGAGGCTGTCGATCTGAAGATTGACGGGCGTAGCATCTTGCGGGACGTATCGTTGCAGTCAGATGCGCGACGCATTGCTGTGTTGGGGCGTAACGGCTCTGGCAAGACGACGCTGGCGCGGGTGATGGCGGGCTTGCGACGGCCAGACAGTGGCACAGTGCGCATTGCCGGAGTGGACGTGGCCCGTGACAGGCGCGGTGCCTTGGGGGCCATTGGCATCCTGTTCCAGAATCCTGATCACCAAATCATCTTCCCTACCGTGGGCGAAGAGCTTGGATTTGGTTTAGGGCAGATGGGCTTGACCAAACCACAGATAGCGGCCCGCGTTGCCGAGACCCTTGCGCAGTTTGGCAAGGCGCATTGGCAAAACGCTGCGATCCACCAGTTATCACAGGGTCAGCGGCAGCTGGTCTGCTTGATGGCAATCTTGGCGATGGATCCGAAGGTCATAATTCTGGACGAACCATTTGCCGGTTTGGACATTCCTACTGCCATGCACCTGACGCGGGTATTGGAGCGGGCCAAGGCTGCTCTTGTCCACATCACGCATGATCCGCGCATGATCGCTGGATATGACCACGCGCTTTGGATCGACGAAGGTGCTGTGAAGATGTCAGGGGCAGCGGATCATGTCGCGCCTGTGTTCGAGGCGGCGATGATTGAGATGGGAGAGCGCGATGATCTCACTGACCTCTCCGGTTAGAACGCGCGCCCACGGCTGGCCAGCGGGGGCCAAGCTGTTGGCGCTTTGCGTAGCGTCGGTTGTGCTGTTCGCCTTGCCCTATTGGCAGGCGCAGTTGGTGGCAGCACTTGCGGTATTGTCGCTATACACCTTGCCCGGAGCTGTCTTTCTGCTCCACGGCCTGCGCCGTCTTTGGCCGCTTTGGCCCTTTGTCGTGGTGTTGCTCGCGTGGCATCTGGTCATCGGCGCGCCGCGTGAGGGGGCTGTGATTGTCTTGCGGATGCTGAGTGCGGTTGCGTTGGCAAATCTGGTGACCATGACCACAACGCTGAATGCGATGATGGAGGTTGTGAAATGGCTGCTAAAACCCTTGGCCGCGCTTGGGGTGAACTTGCGCAAGATTGAGCTTGCAGCGGCGATGGTGATCCGCTTTACCCCCGTTCTGGCAGAGAAGGGCGCGGCCTTGGCGATGGCATGGCGTGCCCGTGCGCGCCGCAGAGCAAGCTGGCGCGTGATCCTGCCGTTTTTGGTTTTGGCGTTGGATGACGCTGATAATGTGGCCGAGGCGCTTCGCGCGCGCGGTGGATTTGGAATGGACGAGAGTAAATGACTTCAGAACATAACGTAGTGCAGATCGCGCTGTTTACCGCCCTGATCGCAGCGCTGGGCCTGATCCCGCAGCTGACGCTGGCCTTTGGCGTGCCGATCACGGCGCAAAGCCTTGGGGTCATGCTGTGCGGGACCGTGTTGGGTGCAAAGCGTGGCGCGTATGCCGCATTGCTGTTCGTGGGGCTGGTGGCGATCGGGCTGCCATTGCTTGCAGGCGGGCGTGGCGGGCTGGGCTTGTTCACATCCCCCACGGCAGGTTTCCTGATTGGCTTTCCCTTCGCGGCATTTTTCACTGGTTATGCGATGGAGAAGCTGAACCGTATGCCCGTCGGTTGGGCCGCCGGACTTGCTGCCGTCATCGGCGGTGTGATCGTGTTGTATGCTTTCGGCATTGCGGGAATGTCGTTGGTGCTTGAGCGGTCCGTGATTGAAGCGGCAGCGCTGGTCACAGCCTTTATCCCCGGTGATCTGATCAAGGCAGCGTTGGCTGGTGTGATCACTGCCGCGCTATACCGTGCCCGTCCGCACAGTGTTATGTCACGCGGATAACATCAGGGCTGTAGCGATACCGCCCGCAGCCGCAATCGCGGCTAGGCCTTTACCACCTTCTGCCAACAACGTGTGGTAAAGGCGCACCGCATTCACTGTGCCAGAGGCGCCAATCGGGTGGCCTCTGGCCAAGGCACCTCCGCCCGTATTCACGCGCTCAGGGTTCAGGCCTGCGCCTTGGACGCACGCGATTGCCTGAACTGCAAAAGCCTCCATGACCTCGGTGCTGGTGATGTCACGGACGCGCATGCCGGTGGTTTTCAGCGCAGCGTCAATCGCCGCGACGGGCGCAAGGGCGGGCATGTCGGGCGCATGGCCCCTTGTCGCTCCGCCCAGCAGCGCGATCCCTTTGTGGCCAAGTCGGCGATACATTTGCTCAGAAACGACAACACAAAACGCAGCACCATCTGCGGCCACTGCCATATTCGCAGCGGTGATGGTTCCGCTCACCACCTTTGCGCGCGCGGCTAGCGCAGGGGAAAGCTGTCGCGCGAATGGGTCGCGGTCTTGTCCTTCAAGGCTCAGGATCTCTCCGTCATAGGGTGCCGCTGTAAGAGCCTTTGCGTGGCTGCGGATGGCCCAGTCATCTTGTGCTGCGCGGTCAATGCCCGAGGTTTGGGCAAGTTTGTCAGCGGCCTCGGCCATATCTGGGTCGCGGTCTGGCCACGGCGTGAAAGGCGGTTGGTCATAAGGCTGCGGGGGCCGACCATCTGCAAAGGTGCGCAACCGCTGCGGGCGGCGGGAATAGCTTTCAACTCCGCCTGCCACAACGATTTGCGCAGCACCGCTTTCGACCAGCGCCTTTGCCAGCAAAAGCGCATCCAGACCACCAGCACATTGGCGGTCAATGCTCAGGCCCGCGACATGATCCGGCAGGCCGGCCGCCAGCGAGACAAGCCGCGCAGGATTGCCGCCGCCGCCTATGGCGTTGGAAAGGATCACCTCGTCCACCTGATTTGATGTGATCCCGGCCTGTGACAGCGCAGCACGCAGCACCGGCGCACCGAGCGCATCCAGTGACAGGGCAGAAAAAGCACCGCCGCGCGGGACAACTGCACTGCGGCACGCTGCAATGATATGGGCGGTCATTGCGTGCCCTCCGTCAGGTGCGCGATACGTTGCAGATCGGGTTTGCCGGATGCCAGAAGCGGAAAGGGATCAAGAAAGAGCACGTCGCGCGGCGTAACCAGCGCGTTGGCGGCGCAGTAGTCACGAATGTTTTGGGCAAGCTTTGCATCATCCGCCCCCTCAAGAACCGCGATAAGGTGGTGGCCGCGCAACGTGTCATGCCGCGCAAGCACCGCACAGTGGTTGATGCCGTCCAAAGCATTGAAATGGGCCTCGAGTTCTTCAGGAAAGACGGTTTGATCTGAGATGTTGACGATCCGTCCGGCGCGGCCGCGCAGAAATACATGGCCCTCCTCGTCAAGATAGCCATACTCTCCCACGGTAAGCCAATCGCCGTCCCTTTGTGTGTGTTGGCTGTCGCCATCTAGGTACCTATCAAACAGATAGGGACTGCGCACCCAAATCTCACCTGTGCCATTGGTGTCCGGGCCGCGCACTGCCAGCTCGACGTCGGGGTAAGGGCGGCCAACGGAACCCGTAGGCGTGTCCGGTCCACCAAGTGTGATAAAGCTGGTTTCGGCGGCGCCATAGAACACATGCAGCTTTGCATCGGGGCACAGGGCAATGATGTGGCGACGCGTGTCATCGCTGAGCGCGCCACCGCCACATAGGATGAGACGGACATCGGGCAACTGTGTGCTTTTGGGCAGTAGGCGGAGTTGCGTTGGTGTGGCGTAAAGGATGGTGCACCCGTGTTCTTGCAGACGGGCCGCTTGGCGGGAGGGTTTGAGCGGTGAGAGGGCGTGCATATCCAGCCCATGATGTGCTGCCTCTAGCACGCCGTAGAGAGCGAGCGAGTGGCTGAGCGACCCGAGGACGGCGATGCTGTCGCTGGTGACATAGGAAAACATCGCGGCGTTCGCTTCAAAGCTTTTGATCCAGGACGCATGCGTGCGCACAATCACTTTCGGCGCGCCAGATGTGCCACCTGTCAGCGTGGCAAACTGGCCGGCAGTCAATTGAGCCAACTCGGGCAAAGCTCTGCTGCTAACACAAAACACACCGGAGCCTGCGATAGCACTGTAGAGCATTTGCAACGCATCGCTGACGATATCGCACGGTATCGCCGGGGGGGCGTCTGTAGGGAGTAGCGCAACCTCATGGTCGCCCGCAAACGCGCGGGACGTGCTGTGCCAGTGAAAGTGGCCTTCGGGCATCGGGTGTCCTTTTTGGCGATCCGCCCGCCGCTCTAGCAAAGTTAAACTGGGCTGACCACTGATGAGACGTAAAGGGGCTGTACTCCGTCCTGTGCTATCCTATGTTGCGACAGAATAACAATTTTGGAGGAAAACATTATGGCCGAGATGATGCGCGCAGTCGAGATTACCGAACCCGGTGGGCCGGATGTTCTGAAAGTGACAGAGCGTCCTATTCCAGAGCCCGCACAAGGGCAGGTGGTGATCAAGGTCGCATGGGCTGGTGTGAACCGCCCCGACGCGCTGCAACGCGCAGGTGCCTATGCTCCGCCGCCAACGGCCAGCGATCTGCCGGGGCTTGAGGCGTCAGGCGAAGTAGTTGCCATCGGCGCAGGTGTCTCGGACGTCTCGGTAGGTGATCTGGTCTGTGCCTTGTTGCCCGGTGGAGGGTATGCAGAATACGTCGCTACTCCTGCGGCGCATTGCCTGCCAGTGCCAAAGGGCCTTGGCCTGAAAGAAGCTGCCTGCCTGCCCGAGACATTTTTCACGGTTTGGTCAAACGTCTTCATGCGCGGTGGGCTGAAAGCGGGTGAGCGGATTTTGATCCATGGTGGTTCCTCCGGGATCGGAACGACAGCGATCCAGCTGGCCAGTGCTTTTGGTGCGCGGGTGTTCGTGACCGCCGGCAATGACGAAAAGTGCGACGCCTGCGTCAAGCTGGGCGCCGAGCGCGCGATCAACTACCGGAATGAGGATTTTGTCGAGGTGATGAAGGCCGAAGGCGGTGCCGATGTGATCCTTGATATGGTTGGCGGCAGTTACATTGCGCGCAACCTTGACGCGTTGGATTTCGAAGGACGTCTGGTGCAGATCGCGTTTCTGGGCGGACCAAAGGCCGAGATAAACTTTGCCCCACTGATGATGAAGCGGCTGACAATGACAGGCTCAACGCTGCGCCCGCAATCCGATCTGGCCAAAGCCCGCATCGCGACAGAGCTGCGCGAAGCTGTTTGGCCGTTGCTGGAAACGGGCCGCGTCGCGCCCGTAATGGATAGCGAGTTCGAGTTCGAAAATGCCTCTGGGGCCCATGCGCACATGGAAGCCAGCGGCCACATCGGTAAAATCGTGCTCAAGGTCGGCGGTTGAGGCCTAAGCAGCAACCCGTAAAATCTAGCTGGGGCCGACGGTACAGTCGGCCTTAGCGCAGCGGCTCAAACAGGGCGTCTTTCAGCGTACAGTCCTTGATCACATCGCGGCCGCAAGGAACGGGCTCTAGCTCGTTCGAAAGACAGATGCGGGCTTCTTGAATGTAACCTTTTCGGCAAGTGATCGTGATGCTGTCCGGAGTGAGCTTCGGGTTCTCTTTGAGAAATGCCTCTTCAACCACCGAGGCGGGCAGTTTGACCGCGCGGTCAAGCTTTCGGAAGATCGCCGGGCGGATGATCGTACCATAGGCGCGACGCGACAGGGCATAGTAGTCTTCGGCGCTTAAATTGGTGCAGGTGCCGTGCTTTTTCCACTGGTGCCACGCAAGTCCGGGGGTGCCCATGATGTCCTCCATCTGTGCCGTCATCCCGCGCGACGGCGGGCGCTGTGCTGTTTGGCAGAACGATGGATATCCGCGGTGAAATTGCGGCCACAGACCATGCAGAATCCAGCCGTGGTCCTCTGATGCATCGCATTGCGGAGACCGGCGCGCATCGCCTTCCAGCGCGCACCAGTTCGCCGACCAGCTAAGCGCCATCACGTAATAATCGAAGTCTCCCGCGCGTTCGCCTTCGGCGCGGGCACACAGCGCGCTGAGCGATAGCAGGAGGGCAAGGTAGATGCGGCGCATGTGGGGTCTTTCCTTATGGTCGGTATTTATCTATATAAGCCACAAGTTCCCCCAAATTGGAAACGGTTCCGGCCTCCGGGACAGCCTAAGTCAGGCGACGGGGAAGGTGCGTTTATAGGAGAGAGACATGGCAAAACCGATTATGGCAAGAGCCACCGCCGTTTGGTTGGTAGACAACACAACAATCGGCTTCAAGCAGATCGCAGACTTCGTCGGCATGCACGAGCTAGAAATTCAGGGCATCGCGGACGGTGATGTGGCTGCCGGGGTTAAAGGCTTTGATCCTGTTACAAACAACCAGCTTACCCAAGAAGAGATCGATAAGGCGCAGGCTAACCCGCTGCACAAGCTGGCATTGAAGTTCAACGCCGCTGCCGCTGGCGAAGAAAAGCGCCGCGGCCCGCGTTATACGCCGCTCAGCAAGCGTCAGGACCGTCCTGCTTCGATCCTGTGGCTGGTCAAGTTCCACCCCGAATTGTCAGACGCTCAGGTGAGCAAGCTGGTCGGCACAACCAAGCCAACCATTCAGGCGATTCGCGAGCGGACCCACTGGAACATCTCTAACATCCAGCCGATTGACCCTGTTGCCCTTGGCCTGTGCAAGCAGTCCGAACTGGATGCAATGGTGCAAAAGGCAGCGGCCAAGAAAGCAGCCGAAGGCGGCGTCATGTCTGATGACGAACGTCGCAAGCTGGTGAGCACGGAGCAGAGCCTTGGTATGGATACCGAGCCACGTATGCCAACCGCCATCGAGGGCCTTGAGACGTTCACCTTGTCCGGTGAGCTGGATGAAGATGACGAAGACAAAAAGACGCCCGGTGACTTCTCTAACGCCGACAGCTTCTTCAACCTACCCGACGATAATGACGACGAAGACGACGACGATAAGTAATCGCCTTGGCCCTGTGGTTCTGGAACCAAAGCAGGGCTGATCGTGTTTGTCTTTCAAGGGGTGTCCGGCCACGGGCACCCCTTGTTGAATTCAAGGCAGGACGAATCCGATATGATCGATTACTTTCAGTGGCTGCTGTACGGGCTGACTGCCATTTTGGTGGCAGCTACCTTGCTCCCCTTCAGTAAGGTCCGGTTCGGGGCTATTCGGGGCCTCGCTTTTCCAAGGGTTCAATTGTTCTGGCTGGCAGTTGGGCTCATCGTTGCATGCCTCGCTGTGTCACAGGCAGACTGGCTGGTTCTCTTGCTTGTGTTGGTCGCGCTGGTTCAGCTTGCCCATATCGTAAAATTCACACCAATTTGGTCTCGGCAATCCGTGGATGCCGATGCGCACCAGAAAGCGGACACGAGGTGCCATGTCTCACTTTTGGCTGCCAATGTTAAGAAATCGAACCGTGATTATGCCGCATTGGTGAATCTGGCGTGTACATACAAGCCTGACATCGTGATGGCGATTGAGGTTGATGAAGATTGGATTGCTGCATTAGAGGCGCGCATGAAAGACGACTATCCGCACTGGATATCCGTGCCGAAAGAAACCGGATACGGGATGTGTGTGATGTCGCGGCTGCCTCTGTCGGACTCTCAGGTGCGCGAAATTGTGACGGACGGAGTGCCGTCAGTGCGCACGACCGTGACCCTTGGCACTGGAGCTCAGCTACGCCTTTATGTCGTTCATCCTGAACCACCGGTTGTTGACCACGACACCAAAGGCCGTGACAGCGAGATTGCCCATATCGGGATGGAAGCTGCGCGTGATCCATTGCCCGCGATTGTCACAGGCGATCTGAATGATGTGGCTTGGTCGACGACCACGCGAAGCTTTCAGCGCCTTTCAGGATTGCTTGATCCACGTGTGGGACGGGGCTTTTTCAACACATTTAACGCATTCCATTGGTGGGCGCGTTGGCCTTTGGATCATCTTTTCCACGACCCCCAGTTCCGTCTGATTAGCATGGCGCGGCTTGAGAAAATTGGCTCGGATCACTTTCCGATGCTGTTCAAGCTGGCCCTTGCAGAAGATCCTGCGCAGAACAGCGAAACGGGGGAGGTAGATGGCGAAGAAAAGGCGGATATCAAGGGGATGATAGAACAAGAGCGCAAGCGCGAGCGTGATCCAATTGGGACCGACTGGGAAGACTGACGCAGTGCTGTGACTAAATACTTTTACGGGCGCGCATTGCTGCGGTGATCGTCCCGTCATCAAGATAATCAAGCTCTCCGCCGATTGGCACCCCTTGCGCCAGAGACGTAAGCTGCACCTGACCCTCCAGTTGATCGGCGATGTAATGCGCAGTGGTTTGCCCGTCTATGGTGGCGTTAAGCGCAAGGATAACTTCAGTGATGCCTTCGCTTTGCACGCGGTCCAGCAGTCGCGGAATGCGCAATTCTTGCGGACCGACGGCGTCAAGAGCCGACAGGGTACCGCCCAGCACATGGTAGCGGCCATGAAAGACCCCGGAGCGTTCCATTGCCCATAGATCGGCCACATCCTCGACGACGCAAAGCTCTCCGTTGGCGCGCTTGTTGCTGTCACAGATATCGCAGACGTCTGCTGTGCCGACATTCCCGCAATTAAGACATTCGCGGGCCGTGGCGGCAACCTGCTGCATCGTATCGGCCAATGGCGTTAGCAGCAGGGCGCGTTTGCGGATTAGATGCAGCACTGCCCGGCGCGCGGAGCGGGGGCCGAGGCCGGGCAGTTTGGCCATCAGCTCGATCAAGGCGTCGATGTCGCGGGTCGAACTCATCTGGTCACTCCCGCGGCATCAGGGGGTTTAAGGGTAAGCGCAAAATCAAAAAAAGATCAGGCTTAGAAAGGCAGCTTCATGCCGGCGGGCAGGCCAAGACCTTCGGTCAGTTTGCCCATTTCCTCGGCGGCGCGCTCTGATGCTTTGCCCTGCGCATCCTTGATCGCAGCAAGGATCAGATCCTCGACAACTTCTTTATCATCACCGTTGAAAATTGACGGGTCAATGTCGAGCGCTTTCAATTCGCCTTTGGCTGTGCACGTCGCTTTTACAAGCCCTGCGCCAGCTTCGCCCGTGACCATGATGTTGTGCATCTCGTCTTGCAGCTCGGCCATTTTGCCCTGCATTTCCTGGGCTTTTTTCATCATGCCGGCCATATCGCCGAGGCCGCTTAATCCTTTGAACATGGTGTTCTCCTGTCGATGGGTTGTTTCAGTATATGTTGGTTTGTGTCGGGATCGACAAGGGGCACTTAGCTGTCCTCGAAAGGATCCCATTCGTCTTCGACCTCAGGCAAGGCTTCGCTCACGGCGGCGGCCGCAATGTCTTCGGCTGTGCGGATTTGGGTGATCTTGGCTTTTGGAAACTGTGCCAGAACAGCCAGCATCAGCGGATGTGCCTCTGCATCTGCCCGCAGGGCGTTTTGCTTGGCGTCCCGAAGCGACGCAATGGTGGGTGCGCCGCCAGTGTTGACGACGGTGACAGCCCAGCGGTTGCCAGTCCACAGCTGCAGCTTTGCGCCAATGCGGTGGGCCAGATCACGCGGCGCAGTGTCTGTCGGGACAAATTCGATCCGGCCGGGTTGATAAGCTGCAAGCTGCAACGAAGTCTCCACCTCGACCAGCATCTTCACATCGCGGTTGTGGCGGATCAGTTCAAGAACATGCTCGAACGTTGGGTAATGCGCCAGCGCAGAGGCGGGATCATGGGCCAGTGCCGCAGTTTGCCCTGCTGCGTTCGGGGCAGCGGCCATGCGCGTTTGGGCGTGTGTCACAGCCTGTGCCCCTGCGCTACCGGTGGGGGAGGAGGGGCTCGGGGCCGGGGAGGAACCGGGCGCAGGCACAGGTGTGTTTTGCAATGTCCGCACCAGTTCGTCCGGTGACGGTAGATCGGCCACATGTGTCAGGCGAATGATCGCCATTTCGGCGGCCATCATCGCATTGGGCGCGCTTGCTACTTCTTCCAGCGCCTTGAGCAGCATCTGCCACAGACGGGTCAGCACGCGAATAGGAAGCTCGCTGGCCATGAGGCGGCCGCGGTCGCGCTCTTCAGGAGAGATGGTCGGGTCTTCGGCGGCGTCCGGCGTGATCTTTACCACACTGATCCAGTGGGTGATTTCAGCTAAATCGCGCAGAACCGCCATCGGGTCGGCCCCTTCAGCGTATTGCGCGCCGATTTCGGTCAGCGCCCCCGCGGCATCGCCGCGCAGGATCATATCCAGAAGGTCAAGAACCCGCGCGCGGTCGGCGAGGCCCAGCATTGCACGGACCTGAAGTGCGGTCGTTTCACCGGCACCGTGGCTGATGGCCTGATCCAGCAAGGAGGTCGCATCGCGGGCAGAGCCTTCGGCGGCGCGGGTGATCAGGGCAAGTGCGTCCTCAGCGATGTCCGCACCTTCACTGCCGGCGATCTTTTTCAGAAGTGCAATCATCACCTCCGGTTCGATCCGGCGCAAATCAAAGCGCTGGCACCGCGATAGGACGGTCACGGGGACTTTGCGAATTTCTGTGGTGGCGAAGATGAATTTGACGTGTTCGGGGGGTTCTTCGAGGGTCTTCAGCAGGGCGTTGAACGCACCGGTGGAGAGCATGTGAACTTCATCGATGATGTAGACTTTGTAGCGGGCCGAGGCCGCGCGGTAGTGTACCGAGTCGATGATTTCGCGAATGTTGGCCACGCCTGTGTTGGATGCGGCGTCCATCTCGATCACATCGACGTGGCGCCCTTCCATGATTGCCGTGCAATGCTCGCACGCGCCGCAAGGTTCTGTCGTGGGGCCGGATGTACCATCAGGGCCGATGCAATTCATGCCCTTGGCGATGATCCGCGCGGTCGTGGTTTTGCCGGTCCCACGGATGCCGGTCATGATGAAAGCCTGCGCGATGCGGTCAGCTTCAAACGCATTTTTCAACGTGCGCACCATGGCCTCTTGCCCCACCAGATCGGTGAAGGTTTCGGGGCGGTATTTGCGGGCAAGCACGCGGTAGGCGGTGACGTCTGACATGAGGATCCTGACGGTGGGATTCGGGAAGTTACTATAAAGTAAGCGCTGGTGCGCGCAGGGGCAACGGGGCGGCGGGTATTATACGGCTAAAGCGCCCAAAGGATGCCGCCTGTCGCCACAGCGCCAAGGGCGAGAAGTATCGCAATCGTTTGCATGCGTCTGACCGGTTGAGCGTGGGCTTGGTTGTCGTTCAGCCGTGACAGCGTTTGTCGGGCCGACGACTGGGCAGCCCAAAAGATGAAAACAGCGAGAACGATAAAGATGCTCGCAACCAGTTTGGCGAGCCATGTAGGTTCAAACGCACCGAACACAGCGCGCAGACCGATGGCCAGCGCCACAGCAGCCATGCCGGTACGCATCCAACCGGCGAAGGTCCGTTCGTTGGCGAGTATGGTTCGGTCTTCCGCCCATTCGGTGCGGTTTTGGGCTAGATCGTTTTCTTGTGACATTGAACTTTAGTGCCGCAATAGTGTTAGTGTGGCAAGTAGTGACCAGTATGGAGGATGCGATGCGGCTCAAGGGAATTCGGCGCAGCAGCAATGTTGAGCGGCGCGGCAGTGGTACGCGTAGGATGGGCGGCAAAAGCAGCCTTGGCGTGGCTGGTGTGCTGGCGCTACTTGCAATCGGCTATTTCACGGGCATTGACGTATCCCCATTGATACAGGGCGGCAGCGTTCAGCAGGAAAGTAGCGGTACAGCTGCTGGTGACGACGCAGCAAGTACATTCAGCGCACAGGTGCTGACCACCACTGAAGAAGTCTGGACGACCGTATTTCGCGACCAACTGGGCCGCGCCTATGAAGCGCCGAAGCTGGTTATTTTTGATGGCGTCACCCAAAGCCCCTGTGGTGGGGCGAGCGGCGCATCGGGCCCGTTTTACTGCCCAGCTGACAGCAAAGCGTATCTTGATACCGACTTTTTCCGCGCATTGGACCGGCAGATGGGCGCGGGCGGTGATTTCGCCGCAGCCTACGTCATCGCACATGAAGTAGCGCACCACGTCCAGAATCAGCTCGGCATTCTGCCCAAGGTCAACGCCGCGCGACAGCGTGCGTCCGAGGCGGAGGCAAATGCGCTTACCGTACGGTTGGAGCTGATGGCGGACTGCCTGTCGGGTGTCTGGGCCCGCAATGTTCAGGGCTTGATGGAACGTGGCGATCTCGAAGAGGCATTGAATGCCGCGCGCAAGATTGGCGACGATCATCTGCAGCGGCAGGCCGGACGGGTCCCTCAGCCGCACACATTTACGCACGGTACATCAGAGCAACGTGCGCGCTGGTTCGGGCTCGGGTTTGACACAGGTGCCGTGGGCGATTGCGATACATTCGCTGCTAACCGGTTGTAATTAAGCGGGCTTCAATGGCCTGCGCAGGTGCAATCTAAAAGTGCTCTTGGGGGAGATATTTGTCCTCTCAGGAGCATTTTGCGAATGCCGCTGCCGGACTTTCGCGCTTTTTGCTGGGCAAACAGCGCTTAGGTGAGAGATTGATAACGACCCAAGCGGGACTCGTTGTGGCTGCTTCCTTCCGGATCTGACCAGGTTGGCGAGGCGCCTGCCCGCACCAACCTCTCAAAAAGCGATATAGGCAATCTGTCGCCATCCTGCAAGACTAGAGCGTGACAGAAAGGGCCACAAAGCCCTGCGGCGTTTGTTCTATGATCCGTGGCGCCAGATGTGTGATTTCTTCGAGGGAACTCAACGCATCCGGATGTGTGCGGAAAACGGCCTCGATGCCGCCGAGCGGCGCAAAACGCCATGGCGGCGGCCCTGCGTAGGGGAGGGGGTCGGAATCGCGCAAGACATCGATAATCACATTTTGAAGTGACGCTTCGCTGTGCATCACGATTCGTTCGGGGCCTCGTAACGGATAGCCTCCGCCGCCCGCGATACGGAACTGGTTCGTGGCTAAAATGAACTCTTGCTCAGGGTCTACGGGCGCTTTGTCATACTTCATTTCCGTAATGCGAGCGTGGTGCGGCGCTGTCGGATCAATTTGAACGTTCAGGCCGAAAATCGTGTCGAACTGGAACGCCGGAATATCCGGGTTTGTCAGCGTTTGTACCGCCTGATCGGGTTTTAGCGCGTTGAACAAAAGCGCTGAATGCTCAAGCCAATCCTTCAGCTCTGCTCCGGTAATCCGGATCGCCACGGTTTGATTGGCAAATAGGTTCATGCCCGCGATGTGCCGTTTGAGAACGGTGCCTTTGGGGATGAATACAAAGTTATCAGGACCGTCACGCCCGCCGGCGCTGTGTGCTGCTACTGCTGAAAGTAATGGTATCCCTTCATCTTGCGTGCCGGCGAGCGCCTCTGAGACCAGCCTGTGCTGCGCGCGTGCAAGAAGCAACTGCGTAGATGCTGGGGCAACAAGCGTGAAGTAGCTGTGAAGGTTCTTGTCAGTGCTTCCGATCGGCGCGCCCAATGCTGCCCTGACTTCAGCGTGCTGTGTCGCCGCAAGGGTTTTGATGGCGGCAGACGGGGGCGGGCTTTCGGCGCTACTATTTGGCAGCAGCACGCACTGATGGCGGATCACGTGCCAGCCCTTTACCGCATCATATCCCAAATCCAGATCAATCACGCCCAGATCAGAGCCGGCATGCCCCGGCATCACCGTAGGGACGCCTCCAATAGTGCTATTTCGCAGATCAACGCCTTTGCGATCGGTGTATTCCAGTGAGGGAAACCGGCGGTGGGTGTGGCCGAGAATCATTGCATCAATCTGGGTCGCTTCCACAATCGCGTGCGCGGCCCGTCTGACCGCATGGGTGCTATCGCGTTGGCCTACACCCAGGTGCGCGAGCACCACAACAAGATCTGCGCCAGCTTGCCGCAGATCATGAGCCGCTGTTTGAATTGTTGCGCAGGGCGGCTTTAACGCGGTCTGCGGGCTTAAATGATGGCTGTGCCACGCGACGCTTTGTTCAGGTAGGACCGACAGCACACCAATCGTCAAAGGTGCGGGGGCGTCCGTGCCGATGTCGACAGGCAGCAGTAGGCTTTGTTGTATCGGGTGGATGTCGTTCCCGCGCAGGTTGGAGTTGAGTATCGGCATCTTTAATGCGCGCGCGACTGCCTTTAGATACGGCAGCCCGTGATCCAGATCGTGGTTTCCCAGCCCAACAGCATCGTAGTCCAAATGATTGAGAGCGGCGACAATGGAGTGGTCTGCCTGCACTTCGCCATCGGCTAGATAACTGGCCAGTGGAGTGCCCTGAAACGTGTCGCCGTTGTCCAGCAGGATGACAGGAACGCCTTCGGCCTCGGCCTGCGATCTTGCCGTGTCGATCAGAGTAGCAAGGCCGGCAAGCCCGCCGCCTTGTGTTGGCCTATCCTTGATGTAGTCATAGGGCAGAATGTGGCCGTGCAGGTCAGTTGTTGCTAAAATGCGAATTTGCGCGGAAGACCGCGTCGGTGATCGCTTTGGCTGAATGAATGTTGCGGCCATACCAAAGAATTACCACTTTGAGTTGTAAGGGTAAATCGGAATGTGCGTAGGCGTTGCATGATTTCGTCGGATCGCTCAAACATCCTGCAATGGCCGGGTGGACCAAGAGGAATATCGAATGAAGAATGCAGAACACGTGACATTTGGCGGCTCCGGCCTTGACCGGGCCGGAGAGCTGCGCGGCAATCCGCAGGCGTTAAGCGAAGCTTTGGCCGATCCGTCAGCGCGTGCGGTTGTATTCTGGCGCGGAAAACCACTCATTTCTGCAGAGCGCCCTGCGGGATTGATCCGTCTGCCCATGGATCACGCGGCCCTGCGTGATTCTGATACGCCGCCGATTTTGCTTGGCCGCGAAGAGGGGGGGCCGACCTTTGCTGTCGATCTGTCCGCTTGGACGCCTTCCAATCTGGATGAGAGTAATCTGGGCGGCTTCATGGATCCGAGCGAGCAACGCCACCCTGGCTTGCCTGACTGGATGGTTTTTGCCGAGTTACGCCGCGTGATGACATGGCTGACCCCACGCGATGCGGAGCTTGCGGCATCCGGTAAGGCGGTTTTTGGTTGGCATGCAATCCACCAGTTCTGCGCGTGCTGCGGTGCGAAAACAGAGCTTTCGCAAGGCGGTTGGCAGCGTAGTTGCCCGTCCTGTGGCGCCTCGCATTTCCCGCGCACCGATCCTGTTGTCATCATGTTGATCACACATGGTAATTCAGTTCTCGTGGGGCGCTCTCCGGGGTGGCCGCAGGGGATGTATTCGCTGCTTGCCGGTTTTGTCGAACCGGGTGAGACGCTGGAAGCAGCCGTGCGGCGTGAAGTGTTCGAAGAGGCCGGCGTGCGCGTTGGCGAAGTGGGATATCTGGCGAGCCAGCCTTGGCCATTTCCTGCCTCGCTTATGTTCGGATGTTGGGGCCACGCCACCAGCAGTGAAATCACCATTGATCCGGTCGAGATTGAGGACGCCCGCTGGGTCACCCGAGAAGATATGATGGCTGTCTCACAGGGGCATCATCCTGAGATCATGCCCGCCAGAAAAGGCGCGATTGCGCATTTTTTGATTGAGCGTTGGCTTGCGGACACGCTGGATTAATTCGGCGTTAACGGTTACGTTACGATGTGGCTTGAACCCGTCCTGAGAGACTTTAGGATCGCCATAGCAAACAAGAATAATAACACATAAGAAATTGAACGAGGCAGTCATGAAATTCTCGACAAAAGAAGACATCGAGGCACCGATTGACGCTGTGTTTAAAATGCTGTGTGATTTTGAAATGTTCGAGCGCGCAGCCATGCGTCGTGGAGCCGAGGTTCAGCGAACAGATACGAAGTCAGCGCCGGGTGTCGGGATGGGGTGGCGGACTGCTTTTAGCCTGCGTGGCAAACGCCGTCAGGTCGAAATCGAGATGATTACCTTCGATAAGCCCAATGAAATGGTTTTTGAGTGCCGCTCGCAAGGGCTGGTATCATTGATGACGGTCGAACTGGTGGCGCTTTCCAGAAGCCGGACGCGGATCATGATGAGCTTTGACATCAAGCCGCTCAACCTGTCTGCACGTCTACTGGTGCAGTCGCTAAAATTGGCGAAAACCTCTTTGAACAAGAAATACAAACTGCGCGTCGCGGAGTTTGTGAAGTCCCTCGAAGAGCGGCACTTGAGCGCCTAGGTCGGGATGTCCCAGCGTCCGGGATGCGCAGGATAGACGCCGAGAATCTCCAGCATATTCGTGAAATACGAAAGCTCGTCCAGCGCGCGTTGAACCGCAGGATCATCGGGGTGGCCTTCGATATCGGCGTAGAACTGGGTCGCGGTGAATGATCCGCCGACCATGTAGCTTTCAAGCTTGGTCATGTTGACGCCGTTCGTCGCAAATCCACCCATCGCCTTGTACAAAGCTGCGGGAATGTTGCGCACTTCGAAGACGAAGGTGGTCATCATCTTGGTGCCGCGGCGTGTCAGATCAATCTCGGGCGCCATCAGCAGGAAGCGGGTGGTGTTGTGGTCCAGATCCTCGATCCCATCGGCCAATACGTCCAGTCCATGAATTTTTGCAGCGACCGCACTGGCCAGAACACCCTCATGGGCGGGCCCGCCTGCTGCCAACTCCCCTGCTGCGCCTGCGCTGTCGGCCGCGGCTTCAGAGGTGATGCCGCGCGCCTCAAGATAGCTGCGCGCCTGTGGTAGCAGGACCAAATGCGCGCGAACATGTTTGACTTGTTCCAGTGTTGTGCCGGGGCGTGCCATCAGGGCGATCCGCACGCGCACAAAAGCTTCATCAATTATGTGCATGCCGCTTTCAGGCAGAAGTCGATGAATGTCTGCGACACGGCCGTAGGTCGTGTTTTCGACCGGCAGCATCGCCAGATCAGCGCGGCCCTCACGCACGGCGCGCAAGACGCCTTCGAATGTCGTGCAGGGCACGGGAATACCGTCAGGCCGTGCTTGCAGACAGGCCTCATGGCTATAGGCGCCCAAAGCGCCCTGAAACGCGATGCGTTGTGGCTGTTTTGCGGTCATCACATCGGTCCTTTGTAAAAACATAGCGACTTGGTCGATTGGTCGCGGTAACTACACCTTGCTTGCAGAGAGGGAAAGCAATAGATAGCGCGTCAAACAACTGAAAATTTTTTAAAACGATGGACTGACCCATGGATACAATGACCCTTACGAAAGTAGCTGCTGGTGTTTTGGGCGCATGGCTTGTGCTGTTGTTGGGCGGCTGGGCCGGCGAAGAGCTGTACCACTCCGAACTGCACGGCGAGCCGTCCTATGCGATTGCAGTAGAAGGCGGTGAAGCCGCTGAACCAGAAGCAGAGATTCCTTTCGAAGAGCGTATGGCCGCGGCTTCCGCTGAAAGCGGCGCAAAAGTTTTCCGTAAGTGCACAGCTTGCCACAAGGTAGAACAGGGTGCGAATGCAACCGGTCCGTATCTTTACGGCGTTGTAGGCCGTCCAATTGATAGTGCTGAAGGCTTTGCCTATTCCGGCGCATTAGAGGCGTCTGCCGATGTCTGGACGCCAGAAAACCTGTATGCGTTTCTGGAGGACCCAAAGGGCTGGGCACCTGGTACCACAATGGGTTTCGCGGGTTTGAACAAGTCTGAAGACCGTGCAGATGTGATCGCGTATCTGGACAGCCTCGACGACTGAGCCGAGCCTGCATAAGCGCTATACTTTGAATGGGTCGCCTTCGGGCGGCCTTTTTGCTATTTGCCGACAGATTTCCGCCAGATCACAGAGTTGCAACTTGTATCTTGGCCTACGTGGCCTTTAGCTTACATTGCTGAATGCACAGCCCGTTTGATTTGCCCCAAGGAGCCTATTCATGACGTCAGACACTCTTACCTTCAAGCGTCCCCTCACCATTGCGCAGTTATGTTCTGCCCTTGCAGTAAGTGCGTGTGCGGTGATCTGGGGGGGAGCGGTTCAGGCGGACGAACATGAAAACATGGTCAAGAGTCACGGCTATTCGTTCTACGGTGATCTGAGCTATCCCGCCGATTTTCCACACTTCAATTACGTGAACCCCGAAGCGCCAAAAGGCGGAGAGATTTCGATCTCTACCCTCGGGACTTTTGATTCAATGAATCCCTATTCCCGCAAGGGGCGTGGTGGCGCCCTGAGTACAGTCATGTACGAAAGCCTTCTGGGTGACGGTGTCGGTGGGGAAGCCGCGCCCGCGGATGTCTATTCGGAGTATTACTGCCTGCTGTGTGAAAGCGTCGAGTATCCCGAAAGCAAAGATTGGGTGATCTTCAAGATGCGGCCAGAAGCCCGCTTCTCCAACGGTGATCCGGTCACAGCGCATGATATCGCTTTTTCCCATAATCTGCTATTGGATCAGGGGCTTAAATCCTATGCCGATGCGGTGCGCAAACGTATCCCCAAGGTCGAAGTAATCGACGACCTGACGGTGAAGTTCTACTTTACAGAAGGTATCTCGCGCCGCTCGTTGATTGATCAGGTGGGGTTTGTGCCTGCGTGGTCCAAGAAGTGGTATGAGGAAACCGGCGCACGTCTGGATGAAAGCCGCCTTGAGGTTTCGCCCGGCTCCGGCGCCTATATGATCGAAACTGTCGATGTGAATCGCCGCATCGTTTACAAGCGCAACCCGGACTACTGGGGTAAGGATTTGCCCTTTAACGTGGGCCGTAACAATTTCGACCGTATCCGCGTAGAGTATTTTGGCGATGAAAACTCGGCCTTCGAGGCGTTCAAATCAGGCGAATACACTTTCCGCAATGAAGGGAATTCCAAGCAGTGGGCGACAGCCTATGATTTCCCCAAGGTTGCTGACGGTTTTGTGGTGAAAGAGGAAATCGCAGATGGCTCGCCTCCGACGCCGACGGGGATCGTGTTCAACCTCGGCCGCGACGTGTTGCAAGACAAGCGGGTGCGTGAGGCAGTTTCGTTGGCCTTCAACTTTGAATGGATCAACGAATCGCTCCAATACGGGCTGTTCAAGCAACGCGCATCCTTCACCCAAGACACGCCATTGATGGCATCCGGCTTGCCAGAGGGCGCTGAGCTGGAATTCCTGAAAAGCCTTGGGGATGTTATTGTGCCCGAGATGTTGACCGATGAAGTGCGTCAGCCGCATACGTCGAATGCAGAGCGCCTTCTGGACAGGCGCAACGCCCGCACCGCGATGAAGCTGTTGGATGAGGCCGGTTGGGCCGTGGGCGATGACGGCAAGCGCCGCAATGCAGACGGTGAGCCGCTCAAGCTGACCTTTCTGCTGAACTCTTCCGGCTCTGCGACATTGTCGGCTGTGATCGAGAACTTCATGTCGAATCTGTCAAACTTCGGGATCGACGCGGTTCTGGAGAAGGTGGACAGCTCGCAATACACCGCGCGCGAGCGGGACCGAGATTATGACATGGTGTACGATCAGTACGCGGCCTTCCTTGGGACCGGCACAGGTCTGTCCCAGCGATACGGATCAGAAGCGGCAAGCTATTCACTGTTCAACCCCGCCGGTCTGGCAAGCCCGATGGTCGATGCCATCATCGAGGCGTCCCTGATGGCCGAAACCCGTGAGCAGGAAGAGGCGGCTATGACTGCCCTTGACCGCGCCTTGCGGCATGAGTTCATCATGATTCCGGCATGGTACAATGATGTCTACTGGACTGCATATTACGATCAGTATGGCCATCCAGAAGACCAGCCCGCCTATGCGCTGGGCTATCTGGATTTCTGGTGGTACGACGCCGACAAAGCAGAAAAACTGCGCGCTGCAGGCGCGCTGAGGTAATACATGGGCGCCTATATTCTCAGAAGGCTATTGCTGATTCCCGTTACGTTGTTCGGGATCATGCTGGTCAATTTTGCACTGGTGCAGTTCGTGCCGGGCGGACCGGTTGAGCAGGCTATTGCGCGGATACAAGGCGGCGGTGATGTCTTTGGCGGCTTCGCCGGCTCCGGCTCGGATTCCGAAACAGTGGATTTGGGGGGCAGCGACAATTACGTGGGCTCACGCGGGTTGCCGCCAGAATTCATCGCTGAGTTGGAGAAAGAGTTCGGCTTCGACAAGCCGCCGGTAGAGCGGTTTTTTCGGATGCTGGGCAACTACATGATGTTCGACTTCGGCGAGAGCTACTTTCGTTCGATCTCGGTGATTGATCTGATTAAGGAAAAGTTACCGGTGTCGATCACGCTGGGGCTTTGGTCGACGCTGATCGCCTACCTCATTTCGATTCCGTTGGGTATTAAGAAAGCCGTGCGCGACGGATCACGGTTTGACACGTGGACGTCCGGCGCGATTATTGCCGCCTATGCGATCCCGGGCTTTCTGTTTGCGATCCTGTTGCTGGTGCTTTTCGTACCCGCCAACTGTTTCCGCATCCCCGGTTTGGCCGACATGTGGCCCGGTGGGGCGACGTTTAACCCGACCTGCTACGAGCTTTTCCCGCTGCGTGGTCTGACGTCTGATAACTTTGACCAACTCAGCGCGTGGGGCAAGGTAAAGGACTACATCTGGCACATCACGCTGCCGGTGCTGGCCTCTACCATTTCTGCCTTTGCCACGTTGACGCTGCTGACAAAGAACAGCTTTCTCGATGAGATCAAAAAGCACTACGTCATGACGGCCCGTGCCAAAGGGTTGTCAGAGCGTAAGGTGCTTTATGGCCACGTATTCCGCAACGCGATGCTGATTGTGATTGCAGGATTTCCAGCGGTGTTCATTGGCGTCTTCTTCGGCTCCAGCCTCATCATTGAAACGATCTTCTCGCTTGATGGTTTGGGGCGTTTGGGGTTCGAGGCAGCCGTGGCGCGGGATTATCCCATCGTGTTCGGCACGCTGTTTATCTTTGGGTTGATTGGTCTTGTGGTCGGCATCATCTCGGACCTGATGTATGTGCTGGTTGATCCGCGCATTGATTTCGAGAAGAGGGAAGGCTGATGGCTCTGTCTCCGCTCAACCAACGCCGTTGGCGCAACTTTACACGTAACCGCCGTGCCTATTGGTCCCTGTGGATCTTTCTGGTGGTGTTCACGCTGTCGCTGTTTGCCGAGTTTCTGGCGAACGACAAACCGATCGTGGTGAACTACCGCGGCGATTATTTCATGCCGATCTTTAAATTCTACCCAGAGACGGCCTTTGGCGGGGATTTCCAGACCGAAGCTGCCTACCGTGATCCAGAGGTGAAATGCTTGATCGCTAGCGGCGGTCTTGAGGATTGTTTTGACGATCCCGAAGGCATTGTCGCGCAGATTTCCGAGGGCACCTTCGGCGACGGTATCGAAGGGTTCAAAAAAGGATGGTCGATCTGGCCGCCCATTCCCTACAGCTATGACACCGCCGTGGACCGTCCCGGAGCAGCACCGCTGCCGCCCAATGGAGAGAACCTGCTGGGCACTGATGGTACCAAACGCGATGTGCTGGCCCGTGTGATCCACGGCTTCCGCCTGTCGATTGTGTTCACCTTGCTGGTAACAGGCCTCAGCACCCTGATTGGCATCGCGGCCGGCGCTGTGCAGGGCTTCTTTGGCGGTTGGGTTGACCTGATCTTCCAGCGCGTGATCGAGATTTGGACCTCAACGCCGTCACTGTATGTGATCATTATCATGTTCGCGATTCTGGGTCGCAGTTTCTGGTTGCTGGTGTTCCTATTGGTGTTGTTCAGCTGGACCGCCCTTGTCGGCGTGGTCCGTGCAGAGTTCTTGCGCGCTCGAAATCTTGAGTATGTCCGCGCTGCGCGAGCCTTGGGGGTCGGTAACGTCACGATTATGTTCCGCCATATGCTGCCCAACGCGATGGTTGCTACGCTGACGATGCTGCCGTTCCTGATCACTGGTACGATTTCATCGCTTGCTGTGCTCGACTTTCTTGGCTTTGGTTTGCCGTCCTCTGCGCCCTCGTTGGGCGAGCTGACATTGCAGGCCAAGCAGAACCTGCAAGCCCCCTGGCTGGCTTTCACGGCCTTTTTCACCTTTGCGATCATGTTGTCGCTGCTTGTATTTATCTTCGAAGGGATCCGCGATGCGTTCGATCCCAGAAAGACGTTCACCTGATGGCTCCGCTTCTGGATGTACAAAACCTGCGTGTTTCTTTCCGGCAGGATGGCAAGCTTACTCCGGCGGTTAAGGGGATATCCTTCCATCTTGAGCGGGGCGAGACCGTCGCACTAGTGGGAGAGAGCGGCTCGGGCAAGTCTGTCTCGGCGCTCAGCACCGTTTCCTTGCTGGGCGACACGGCGCATGTCGAGGGGTCGGTTACCTATGACGGCCAGCAGATGATAGGCGCGAATGACACGCTGCTGCGCAAAGTGCGCGGCAACGACATCAGCTTTATCTTCCAAGAGCCGATGACATCGCTTAACCCGCTGCACACCATCGACAAGCAACTGGCAGAAAGCCTGACATTGCATCAGGGGCTAACCGGCGCCGCGTTGCATCAGCGTATTCTTGAGTTGTTGGAGAAGGTGGGAATTCACGATGCCGAAAACCGGCTTGGTTCCTATCCGCACCAGCTATCGGGCGGGCAACGCCAGCGGGTGATGATTGCGATGGCGTTGGCGAACAAGCCTGACGTGCTGATCGCGGATGAGCCGACAACGGCGCTAGACGTGACCATTCAGGCGCAGATTCTGGACCTGCTCAAAGACCTTAAAGACAGCGAAGGGATGGGCCTGCTGTTCATCACCCATGATTTGGGTGTGGTGCGCCGCATCGCGGACCGTGTCTGCGTCATGCAACACGGTGAGATCGTCGAGCAGGGGCCAACCAAAGACATCTTCGACAACCCGCAGCACCCTTATACGCAAAAGCTGCTGGGCGCAGAGCCGACAGGCCGTCCTGAACCTGTGCAGGAGAATGCTGAGGTGATCGTGGAAACCGATCATCTGAAAATCTGGTTCCCGATCCAGAAAGGCCTGTTGCGTCGCACAGTGGGTCACGTCAAAGCGGTGAATGACGCGACCATTAGCGTGCGCGCAGGCGAGACCATCGGCATCGTAGGGGAGAGCGGCTCTGGCAAGACAACGCTGGCGCTTGCCATTATGCGGCTGATCGCGTCCGAGGGTGGTATCACCTTTATGGGCGAGAATGTCCGCAAGTGGTCTACCAAAGACCTGCGCCGCTTGCGCAAAGACATGCAGATCGTCTTTCAGGATCCGTTTGGCAGCCTTTCGCCGCGGATGACCTGTATGCAGATCATCGCGGAAGGCCTGAGCATCCACAAAGTCGACCCCGACCGCGACAAGCGTGAGCTGGTACATGATGTGATGGTTGAGGTCGGGCTGGACCCCGCCACGATGGACCGCTACCCGCATGAGTTCTCTGGCGGTCAGCGCCAGCGGATTGCAATTGCGCGCGCGATGGTCCTGCGGCCGCGTCTTCTTGTGCTGGATGAGCCGACATCGGCGCTGGATATGACGGTTCAGGTGCAGATCGTAGACCTGTTGCGGGCATTGCAGGTCAAATACGGGCTGGCCTACCTGTTCATCAGCCATGATTTGAAAGTCGTGCGCGCAATGTCGCACCGCGTCATTGTGATGAAACGGGGCGACGTTGTTGAGTATGGCGATGCAGATGCGCTCTATGACAACCCGCAGACCGAGTACACGCGGAGCTTGTTACAGGCGGCGACCTAAAGCCCGGCGTTCCCCTAACACGAACGCCAATGCTGCCGCGCTGTTGGGGCGGGCAATAGCACCACGCTGACTAGTATCTTCAGGATATGGCTTGGTGGAAAAGGGCGAAAGCCGTAAAGCTCAACCCGGTCCGATCATAAAGCAGCTGACATTGCGCGCTTTCAGGCGGCGACAGGCCAGATCGGCTGTCTCGCGGGTCATGCCAAGGAAATTGGCATCAAACCCCTGTGGTTTTTGAATGACCTTACGCAGAGAGCCGTCAAGCGTTGCCATTTCGGCCAGGGCGGTCTTGATCAGGACCTTTTCGGCGGCATAGCGGCTGCCAAAGCGGCCCACATTGACGCCCCAGTGGCGACCGCCTGATGTGGATACCCGTGTGACAACTTCCTGTGGAACCGCCTGCTTATCAGATTTTGGCTGTGCGCCAATGACAACAAGGCCCTTTGGCCGGAGTGTTGGACGTACGGACGTCTTGGCTACGGCAAGGATGACCTGCTCAACAGCTTCACTTGCCGCAGGATTGATTGGGGCAGGGGCCGCTGCAGCCACCTTCGGTGCCTCAGGGGCAGGTGTGGCGTTTGCCTGAGCGATAGCAGCATCAATGGCTGTGCTTAGGACGTCGCTCATGGCGTCGGAGGCTTCGGTCACGGCGGCAAGGACTGCCTCATCCGAACCCGGGCGAATTTTTGGTCTTTTTGATTCTTTCACAGCACGGATCAGGCGGATTGTCTTGCCCTTTGCGCCGGGTGCAGGCGCAGCTGACGCTGTTTGTTGGGTCGCGGGTTCGGGATCGGCCTGAGCGATATAGTCCGGTGCTGCTGGCTTGCGTAGGGGCGCGGAGGATGGTGCGCGGCGAAAGCCAAGGTCCATCAGCTCTGCCACTTTTGCGTTGCGTGCAGTTGTGGAGGCGCCGCCAAAAACGGTGACGATAATGCGTTCATTACCACGCTCGGCAGAGGCGGTGAGGTTGAAGCCGGCGGCGCGGGTATACCCCGTCTTGATACCGTCCGCGCCTTTGTAGGATGACAGAAAGCGACGGTTGGTGTGGGACACCTGACGCACGCCTGCATCTGCGGTGATACGGGAGAACAGGTTATAGTACTGGGGGAAGTCGTACAGCAGGTGACGGCCCATCACGGTCATGTCGTGGGCCGTTGAAAGGTGGCCGTCTTCCGTCAGGCCGTGTGCGTTCTTGAAGGTGGTGCGCGTCATGCCCAGTTGTTTTGCGGTGCGGTTCATCCGGCGGGCGAATTTTGCCTCAGAGCCTTCAATCGCCTCACCAATTGCCGTGGCTGCGTCATTTGCGGATTTGACCGCTGCCGCACGAACCAGATAGCGCAGGGCAATTTTTTGACCGGCGCGCAGACCGAGTTTGCTGGGTTGCTCGGACGCTGAATTCTGGGAGACAGTCACTTTAGTATCAAGCGAAATCTCACCGCGTTCAATCGCTTGAAATGCGATGTAGAGCGTCATCATTTTGGTCAGGGATGCGGGGTGAAGGCGCGTATTCGCGTTGCGCGCATGCAGCACTTCGCCGGTGCGCGCGTCAATAACATAGGCAGCATAGGGTGCTGCAAGGGCGCTCATCGGGACGATGACGAACAACCAGATAGCCGCAATTATAAATAGCCCGAAACGGGCCGGCTGCATGCGCCGAACCTTCATGGTAACCTGCCTAACTCTGCCTCTGACCCCCGATTTTTCGGGTGGCCGTATTATTTATAGGTCAAAGATAGCAGCATTTCTTGTTTCTGATAACCCTTATTTTGAAAGGAATTAGCCGATTTTCTGCAATGCGGCATAGCATATGTAGAGGCCGCGAAATCAAAAACCACAACACCCGCCATTGTGGCGAGATTGTGGCAGGACTTGGGCGCGTCCTGCCGCATTTCGGGCGGGCGATTCATTCCAGCGTAAGCGAGCTATAATGAGTCTCAAGAAAACCTAATTCGATTCCCAGTATACAGGGGGACGGTATATGGCTGCGGAGCTCGGTCTGAAGCGCTGCGAGCAGGCCTTGCATGAACGTGTCGTCGCGATGCGGTTTGCGTAACATGCGTAGTCTCAGCAGGATGTGACTGTGGTGTGTATTTTCCAAGGCAAATGCGCGGCCTTTGCAGTCTCCTGCGTTGCCGTCGTAGGCGCTGATCACCTCTTCGATTTTTGCGAGGATAATTGCTGGATCAAGCGCAATTTGCGCGGAGTAACTCAGGTCAGCTTGGGGCATTGTTGTCTCCGTTGGTGAGAGTCTGGATCAGCGGCGGAAGATCAGACAAGATATTGATTTCGCGATATTTACTGTGATCGGGTGTCGGGGCGTGCTCGATCTCCCAGGTTAGACCGTGTGGGATGTATACGCCCCAACCACCTGCATTGATCATCGGGATCACATCCGACGCCATGGAGTTCCCGATCATCAAGCCTTGATCCGCACCGGTACCGTGCTGGCTGAAAATACGGGCGTAAGTATCAGGTGTTTTGGCCGAGACGATCTCGATTCCATGAAACAGGTCGCGCAGGCCGGATTGGGCCAGCTTGCGCTCTTGATCCAAAAGGTCACCTTTGGTTATGACGAGCACTTTATACTGATGTCGCAACGCTTCGATGGTCTCAGCCGCGTGCGGGAGCAGGTCTACGGAATGGCTCAGCATATCGCGACCGGCATCCAGAAGCTGCGAAATCACGGATGCGGGAACGCGTCCCTCAGTCACCTCAACGGCCGTTTCGATCATGGATAAAGTGAAGCCTTTGATGCCAAACCCATAGTGGGGCAGGTTGCGGCGCTCTGCCTCTAGCAGTCGCGCCATCAGCGTGTCACGGTCTGTGTGGTCGGCCAACAGATCAGCAAAACGTTCCTGTGTCATCGCAAAGAAGCGTTCGTTATGCCACAAGGTGTCATCGGCATCGAAACCGATTGTCGTCAGAGTGTTGGACATATTGGTGCGCTGCCTCTTTTCTAAACGGGCCGTCACGTTATATAGACAAGACAACACCCCGATGAACATGCCTTAACCGCAGGAGCAGCAATGCACCTTGATCCAATATACATGGCAGGCCCGCAAGACGGTGACGAAACCGAACTGCTGACCAAAGTGAAGCCAAAGACGAAGCGGCCACCGATGTATAAGGTGATGCTGCTGAATGATGATTTCACGCCGATGGAATTCGTTGTGCATGTTTTGGAACGGTTTTTTGGTCTCAACCACGCGCAGGCGTTCGAGATCATGCTGACTGTTCACAAAAAGGGGCTGGCGGTAGTGGGGGTGTTCAGTCACGAGATTGCGGAGACGAAAGTCGCGCAAGTGATGGATTTTGCCCGCCGTCATCAGCACCCGCTGCAATGCACTATGGAAAAAGAAGAATGAGCGATGCTTGATTCGCGATTGCCGCTGGCGCTTGATGGCGGCGGCCTTGAGTGGCCCGAAAGCGGCCCAATAGCTGTATTTGCACCAAGTGCGGATGCTGATTTGGACGGTGTCCCAAAAGACCGCGCCGAAATTATTCAGGATTACTATCCGGCACATGCCGCGTGGGCTGCGCGTGGCTTCAATGTGAACGTGCTGAGTGAGGGGCGCTACAGCGCTGCTGTGGTCTGCCTGCCGCGTTCCAAGTTAGAAGCGCGCGCGATGATCGCCAAGGCCTGTGCGCTGAGCGATGGTGTCGTCGTGATTGACGGCCAGAAGACAGATGGCGTTGAAAGCATCTTGAAGGCGATGAGGGCCCGTGTGACAGTGCACGGCCCCGTTACCAAAACACATGGTAAACTCTTCTGGATTGATGCGCCCGCGGCTGATTGTTTTGCCGATTGGGAGGCTGGCCCGGCATTGACCGAAGGTGGCTTCTGGACTGCTCCGGGCGTTTTCTCGGCTGATGGTGTTGATCTTGCGTCTGCGTTGCTTGCGGATGCATTACCCCAAAAGATGGGCAAGCAGGTCTGCGACCTGGGCGCCGGGTGGGGCTTTTTGTCGGCCCATGTGCTGACCCGCGAAGGCGTCGAGGCTGTGCATCTGGTAGAGGCGGGGTACCTCGCGCTTGAGTGTGCGAAACGCAATGTCACAGACCCGCGCGCGCGCTTTCACTGGGCCGACGGCACTGATTGGACGCCCGAGCATAAGATAGACACCATTGTTATGAATCCCCCGTTTCATGTGGGCCGCGCAGCGGAGCCGCAGATCGGGCAGGCTTTCGTCGCGTCAGCGGCCCGCCTATTGGCCCCGCAAGGGCATCTTTGGATGGTGGCGAATCGGCATTTGCCCTATGAGGCAGAGTTGAAAACCCGCTTTGCGCAGGTCGAAGAGATCGGCGGCGATGCGCGGTTCAAACTTTTCCACGCGTCACGCCCCCTACGTAAGCGGCGCTGACCGGTTCAAGGGACACAACATGTCATTTTCGATTTCCGGCAAGACCGCGATTGTTACTGGTGCAGCCAACGGTATCGGCCTCGCCATCGCGCGCAGCTTTGCTGACAAAGGCGCAAACGTGATGTGCGCCGATATGGACGAGAAAAAGCTCAAGGAAGAGCTGGGCGATGTGCGTGACGAAGGGAACATCCGTTTCTTTGCCGGTGATTTGCGCCAGCGCCTGACGATCGCAAATCTCGTGTCTGCGACCATCGACGCGTTCGAGCAGGTGGATATTCTGGTGAATGCCTCGCGGCAGGTGATGCCGACGGAAGCACTGAACGTCGAGGACCAGTCCGTTGAGCTGCTGCTTGATCAGAATCTGATGACGTCACTGCGCCTGTCGCAACAGGTTGCTAAACGGATGATGAAGCAAGCCGAAGAGCAGCCCAGCGGTCCTGTCGGGTCAATCATCAATCTCAGCTCTACCGCAGCGAGCCATACACAGCCCGAGCTTATGGGATATTCAATAGCGTCGGCTGCGTTGAACCAGATGACGCGCTCCATGGCGCTTGCCTTGGCGCCTCACCGCATCCGCGTGAATGCGGTTGCTTTCGGCTCTGTTATGTCTGCATCGCTCAAGGCATCGGTGGCGGAAAACCGTGAATGGCGCGATGATATCCGGAGCCACACGCCACTGGGTCGCATCGCGTCGCCGGGGGAACTGGTTGAAGCGGTACAGTTTCTGGCGGCAGAAAGCTCCAGCTTTATCACGGGCGAAGTGATGGTGGTGGATGGTGGCCGGTCGCTGCTGGACGCGGTCAGTGCGCCGGCGCACTGACGCGGCAAGAGGTCACTCTGTTCACCTAGAAGAAATTGTGCTGTAAGCGCGTCAGTTAATCTGACAGAGAGCACGTCCATGACAGCAAATTTCGAGACCGAAAAAGACCGCGCAAGCACGTGGTTCAGTCGTCTGCGCGACGATATCGTTGCGGCATTCGAGGGTCTTGAAGACAGTCATGCCGAAGGGCCGCTGAACGATATGGCGCCGGGCCGATTTGAGGTCAGCCAGACAACGCGCACTTCCGAGGACGGCTCCGATGCGGGCGGCGGTCTGATGAGCGTGATGCGGGGCGGGCGCGTTTTTGAAAAGGTCGGCGTGAATATCTCGACTGTTTACGGCACGCTGGGCGCACGCGCGCAAAAGGCGATGGCCGCACGCGGTGTACCAGGGATGGACGATGACCCGCGTTTCTGGGCCTCTGGCATCAGCCTGGTCGCACATATGCAGAACCCCCACGCGCCAGCAGTTCACATGAACACGCGCATGTTCTGGACGCCGGGCGCATGGTGGTTCGGCGGCGGCTCAGACCTGAACCCCTGCATCGAATATGATGAAGACACGGCGCATTTCCACGCGACCCAGAAGGAGCATCTCGATCCCCACGGAACCGAGATCTATCCAAAGCTCAAGGAATGGGCTGACGAGTATTTCTACATCCCCCACCGCAATCGTGCGCGCGGCGTTGGCGGCATCTTTATGGATGATCGGAACACCGGCGATTGGGAGACGGATTTTGCCCTGACCCAAGACATCGGGCGCGCCTTCTTGCCAGCCTATTTGCCATTGGTAGAAAAGCGTAGACCGCAGGTCTGGACCGAAGCTGACAAGGACGCGCAGTTGATCCATAGAGGCCTCTACGCGGAGTATAACCTTGTCTATGATCGCGGCACAAAGTTCGGGCTTGAGACCGGTCACGACGCGAATGCGGTCCTGATGAGCCTGCCTCCCATGGCCAAGTGGGTCTGACATGAAATTTTGCAGCACATGGTATGCTGTTTCTGGCTTGACGTGGGCGGGCCGCTATCATAGTTCACGGCCCACGGCGTTATAGCTCAGTTGGTTAGAGCGAACGACTCATAATCGTTAGGTCCCTGGTTCAAATCCAGGTAACGCCACCACTTCCCCCCTCCATTCAAATCCTGGTCAGACGGGGCAGTGTGACCCGTGAGGTGGCTGCTGTTCTCCCGACGCCCGTATCGGGCGTGTGACGGTACTGCTGTCGCGTATAAGGGGGCGGGTCGCGACCTTATTGACAAGAGTACATTTCCGTCGCCCTGCGCGTGCTGTGCTGGCACAGCACTTTGCCTTTGAGATGCAAAAAGGGCCACGACATGCGCGGCCCTTTGTAGGTGTTTACCGTTAACGGCCGGTGGTTAGCTCCAAGCCATCCGTGCTGGGTGGTATTCGAAGCTGATGTGGTGATCCGCACCTGTCAGACCATCTTTGGTGTGGTTATAGAGCGAACGCCAGTAAGGTTGGATTGTTACGCCTTCATTCTGGATCAGCGCCTCACCCTTCGCCATGATTGCGCGACGCTTTTCGGTGTCGGCTGTCGCCAGGGCTTCTGTCAGCAGACCGTCAAACTCCGCATTTGACCAGCCAAACTCGTTCCATGCCTCGCCAGAGCGATAGGCAAGCGCCCAAATCTGGACGCCCAGTGGGCGGTGGTTCCAGTTGGTTGAAGAGAAAGAATACTTCGTCCAGTCGTTCCAGAAGGTCGAACCGGGCAGGATTGTCCGCTTCACCTTGATACCTGCATCACGCAGCTGGGCGGCAACTGCATCGGTTGTGTCCTTGCGCCACGCATCGTCGATCGAGAACAGCTCATGTTCGAAATCAGCCATCCCTGCTTCTTCCATCAGCGCCTTGGCACCTGCTGGATCGACCTTGCGTGCCGGCAGTTCTGCATATTCGGGGTGCATCGGGCCAATATGGTGGTTTTCAGCCACGATACCGCGACCTGCATAGCCAAGTTCAAGAAGGACGTTGTTGTCCACGGCCATTGCCAGCGCCTGACGTACACGCACGTCTTCGTAGGGGCGCTTGCCATCGACTTCAGCCAGCTGGTTAGGGCGGATAACAATCGTCGCCGCTGTGGCGATCTCGTGCTCTACCCAACCGTCGAGGCCGGACATGATGTCGATGAAGTCACCTTCCATGGAATAGAACGCATCCACTTCTTCGGCTTCAGCGGCAGCAATCCATGCGGAAGGGTCCGTGCCGTAGTCGATGTATTCCAGACGGTCGATGTAAGGTCCGCCGAAAACATCCGTGCCCCACCATGTGTGATCGGCATTTTTGACCAGCACACCTTTCACGCCAACTTCAAGGGATTCTGGCAGGTAAGGGCCGGTACCGATCGGGTTGTCGACCATGCTATCTGCGTTGAAGGAGCTGTGAACAATCGCCGCAGGATAGTCGGCCATGCCGGCGATCAGGGTGATGTCGGACGCTGGCAGGTTCAGTTTGACGGTGTGGCTGTCTACAATTTCGATCGCACCTTCGATGGCCTTTTCGGTCGTGGCGTCGATCAGGGTCGCAAAACGGCCCGCCATGGAGTTGCCTTCAACCTTCTTGTCGCACCAGCCAGTGATGTTGCGTGCTACGTCTTCGGCAGTGAAGTCATCGCCGTTGTTCCATTTTACGCCCTTGCGGACGTTAAGGGTGTAGGTGGTCGCGTCTTCATTGATTTCCCAGCTTTCCAGCAGCGCAGGTGAGAACGTACCGTCGTTTTCATAAATCGCGAGATATTCGAGCCAACCGCGGGAGAAGTTCGCGATCTGTGACCAGTCGTAGGTGCGCGGGTCTTTCAGCGCGCGGACTTCCATCTGCATGCGCACGGTGCCGCCCATCTTTTTGTCAGAGTGGGACGCGGCCTGAGCCGGTGCAGCCATGCCCAGCATGGAGTAGGCGGTTGCAGCGGTAGCACCAAAGGCGCTGGCAAGCGCGAGGAACTCGCGGCGGTTGACGGGATCGGCCTTAGCCTGCTCAGCGCTGTCCAGAATAGACTGCGGCAGGGGCTTTCCTGTGCGTGTTGTGAATGTCATGATCTTCCTCTCTGTTGTAGGTGTGCCGGCGTGCATCTGGGCACACTGCCACATAAAGCCCAATCTGGCGGGCTTGGTGATCGCAGGTTGATCCTGCTTTCCTGACTGCTCGTACAGCAGCTCTGGTGTGATGATCCGGCGATATGCCCGTCCCGTCAACCCTATCGTTCCAATAGATCAAAGGCGTAGAAGGCTATGTTGAGTATCTACATTCGTTTGTTGAGGGTATTGGATGGGCATTCAAGGCGTCAGTTTCCCGTCAGCGACATCTTGCGGCTGTGAAGGTCGTGCATATGCTTGCACGGTGGCCGGAACAGGTAGTGTTCAGTTGGCTGGTTCCAGATTTTTCTCGCTTGTCCGGAGCAGTTGTCCAAGCGCTTCAGCGGTCAAAGTCTATCGGTTTTGCGAATCCGGTAGCGGGGACAGCGCGCGAAGCGGGTGGCGACCCGATACCAGTCCCTCGCAGTCGGGGGCGTCACTAAGACGTAAACGCGATAGGGGTACGTCTTCGATATGAAATGGGTCAAGGCCCATCGCGCGTCGTGCATCGGTGGTGACCATTGGCAACCATTTCGCCATAGGCGGGTCCAGATGGGCGGCAAGAGAGGTCAGATGCAGGGCCGCCATCGGGTCAAATTGCCCCATCGGACAAAAGGCGTCAGCGACGTTATCTGACGCTGTCAGGATTTTCACGCCGGCTGCGCGCAATTCGCGAAGGCGGGTTAAACCGCGACGGTCGGGCGTCCCCTGACGCCGGTCTTGCAGATAGAGGTTGGTTGTTGGCAGGGCGCATACGGTAATGTTGGCACGGGCCAACTTTTCCACGATACGTTGGACGTGCTCTGCATCGCGGTTCATCAGGCTCACGGCATGACCACAAAGTACCGGGCCATCAAACCGTGTTTCTAGGATCAGGTCGGCTATTAACTCGAGCCCGTTGCAGTCATCCAGCCCCTCGTCGACGTGGAAATCCAGAGGCAGACCATGCTCTTTCGCGGCCTGAATCATCTGTGAAATACCTTCGCGCTTTTCCGCATGGTCATGGACAAAAGCGCCCAGAGCCCCCTTGGCCGCAGCGGCCACGCGGGCGAGCGACTGTGTAAAGGAGCGCTCTGCCATCTGATCAACGCCGGTCAGCGGGCTAAGCTGCAGCGTCACGTCTTCATGTCCCTGAGCGATCTCGCACAATACATGCCAGGCTAGCGGTGGTTCAGCAGCATCGCCCCAATCGACGTGACTGCGCAGCGCTTCGACACCGGCTTTTTTCGCCTCTGCCAAACCCCGGCTGGCGCGGGTTCGAATATCCGTGCTGGTCCAGTGGGTCTTGTCACGCAGTTGTGCGGAGATTGCGGTCATTAAATCGCCAGCCACAGGGCCGAGACGCGCGATCGTGTGGCATTTGTCCAGATGACAATGGGCCTCTGTCAGCGCAGGAACAACGACAACTGTATCAGTGTCGGGCAATGGTGCGTCTAAACCGACAAGTCGATCATCGCGGAAGATTGGTGAACCGGTCAGGCAGTCCCCGGACTTTTGCCCGCCAAAACTGTCCGGAGATCGTAGTAGGCTGGAGGGTACTGTAATATTTTGCATAAAAAATCCGGGCGAATATCTCTTCGGCCGATCTTAGCATGCGCGACCTTAACGACCAGCCTAGGTGTCCTACATGCTGTTGCGCGCCGCAATATGGCTGAAAGTAGTGCGCATAAGCATCATTGGTCAGGAATAACTAAAGAGGTCGGGTGCGGCGGCCGCACTCAGGATTCACTTGTCGATCCAGCGTGAACGCAGTGCTTAAAAGTCGGCGTCAACGCCGGGCAACTTCAGCGCTTTGATCAGATCCCGCAGCTCTTGCCGTGCGGCAATATTGGAAATGTTGAGCTGTTTGACACCAATATCTTTGAGATCCAGCAGTGTCAGGCCACGGGGGAAGAGTTCACGGAAAATCACCCGTTCGTTAAAGCCCGGAGCAATGCGGAAACCGATACGCTTGCTCAGGTTCAGGATCGCACGCTCCATCTTGTCCTTATTGACCATACGCTGGGCGCCCATGCGGTTGCGCACAACGACCCAGTCAATCGCAGGCAAACCTGCCTGAGAGCGTAGCTGCCGCGCATTCCAGACCATTTCGGAATAGACAGACGGGCCTGTGATCTTGTCACCGGAAGCATCGGTATGGGCCAGCAAGTCAAAATCGATGAAGCTGTCGTTCAGTGGCGTCACAAGCGTATCGGCAAGCGAATGCGCGACCTGGCTTAGCCGTGTGTGCGAGCCTGGGCAATCGATCAGAATGAAATCATTGTTTGGCTCAAGCTCGGCCACTGCAGCGGACAGACGGTGATCGTATATGTTTTCAGCGGGCTTAAGCGTACTTGGGTCGACCTCGGGAAGCGGGTGGCACTTGGGGCTGGGCAGGTCCAAACCGGCGTCCTTCAGGAAGGAAGCCCGATTGTCACAATAGCGGCCAAAGGTCCGTTGGCGCAAATCCAGATCAAGCGCGCTGACCTTGTGGCCCATCCGCGCGAGCGCTGTCGCCACATGCATGGAAACCGTAGACTTCCCCGCGCCGCCTTTTTCGTTCCCGACGACGATAATATGCGCCATGCCCGATTGCCCTTTACTACCTGGTTGCTGCCGCGCAACATCAATTTTTCCCACTATATGTGGGGTTTGGTGGTTTGAAAAGCGGCGAGTGGCCCATGACAGTGGCACTGGGGCGCTGGTGCCACGAAACGTACCCGTCCAAGCGCCGCACTTTGTTCGGGTCAAGCTGCTGACTAAGTGGCCGGTGTGTCCTGACTAAAGATATTGATCCACCGTCCGGCCTGCTTTTCCCAAAGAGAGGAAACATACATCGTCTCTGTTATGTTTTTGGAGCAGCGTTGGAAGGTGGCGTGATAGGCGATCATCGCGTGGTCCGCCCCAACCGCCTTTACGGTGATCTGATCCAGCGTATAGCTGTGGATGCTTGGCCCATCGGCCAATTGATCGCAATGCGCGTCCCGGTCCGCAAAACCATCGGGATAGACCCCTAAGAACGCAGGATCCAAAAGCTGTCGGTCCGCTTCACCATTCCCTGCGACCAGCGCGTCCCATACCTGCCGCTCCTGCGTGGCGATCTCTTCTGTCAGGGTATCCATGACATCCTCCCAAAGAAAAAGGCGCAGACCCTGCCGGGACCGCGCCTTTCAATTTCATCCAAAAAGCAAAGCTTACAGAGTAAGGCCTGCATATTTGTTTTTGAACTTGGACACGCGGCCACCGGTGTCCATCAAACGGCTTGTGCCGCCTGTCCATGCGGGGTGCACGGATGGGTCAATATCAAGCGACAGCTGATCGCCTTCTTTGCCCCAAGTTGATTTCATTTCCACGATTGTACCGTCGGTCATCTTGACGTTGATCGTGTGGTATTCTGGATGTGTATCGGTTTTCATCTGATTTACACCTTCGGAGCTTTGTAATGTGCGTTCTCAACGATACGCGCGGATTTACCACGACGTGTACGCAGATAGTACAGCTTGGCGCGACGCACGCGACCACGGCGAACCACGGTGATGCTGTCAATGTTGGTGGAGTGCAGCGGGAATACACGCTCCACACCTTCGCCAAAGGAAATCTTGCGAACGGTGAATGCGCCGGCAATGCCTTTGCCGTGCTTGCGGCTGATGCAAACACCTTCATAGTTCTGCACACGTGTACGTGTGCCTTCGGTGACTTTAAAGCCAACCCGGATGGTATCGCCTGCGCGGAAATCTGGGATCTCCTTGGCGAGTTCGGCGATATGTTCCGCCTCGATTTGTGCAATCAGGTTCATCTGACGCGACTCCTATAATGCTCGTGGTATGCCACGAAGTTGTTTGTCGATCCAAGAGCTTCGGTCTGTCTGTCGGGTCTGGCCTGATCTGGTCAGGGGGCAGCCCACCGGAGATAGCATCATCGTTTGCTTTTGCTGCGCCGAAAGCGCAAAGACCCCGTTCCGCACTGATGCGATTCCGAGGTTGATGGGCGTATAGGCTTGATGGGCCTTCAGATCAAGGGCTGAGTTGTGCCGCGCAGTTGATCCAAATCAAAGCAAAGCAGCCCACAATCCCCATACTGGCAGACGAAGGAAGCAGACCGGAAGGGGAGCCGATGACAGTACGAAGCAATGAACAAAGCAGGGTGTCTCGGAACGTGCCAATTGTCGGATTCGAGCAAGGTGAGTATCCGTACAAGACCAAACTATCCCGCGCCGCCTATGAGGCGGAGAAAGCGGCGCTTCAGGTTGAGTTGTTGAAGGTTCAGCATTGGGTTCAGGAATCGGGCCAGAAGTTTGTTCTGCTTTTTGAGGGCCGTGATGCTGCGGGCAAGGGCGGCACCATCAAACGGTTTACCGAACACCTCAATCCCCGCGCTGTTCGGGTTGTAGCCCTGAACAAGCCTTCAGACGAAGAACGCGGCCAGTGGTATTTCCAGCGCTACATCAAGCACCTGCCAACGGCAGGCGAGATGGTTCTATACGACCGGTCTTGGTATAATCGTGCAGGCGTAGAGCGGGTCATGGATTTTTGCGCCCCTGCCGAATATCTGGAGTTCATGCGTCAAACGCCCGAGTTTGAGCGCATGTTGACCCGTAGCGGCATCCGTCTGTTCAAATACTGGTTCTCTGTCACGCAAGAAGAGCAAAGACAGCGCTTTGCGTCCCGCGAAACTGATCCGCTCAAGCGTTGGAAGCTGTCGCCCATCGACCGCGCCAGCCTTGATAAATGGGACGACTATACCGAAGCCAAGGAGGCGATGTTCTTTTACACGGACACCGCTGATGCGCCTTGGACGGTGATCCGCTCCAATGACAAAAAGCGCGCGCGACTGACGTGCATGCGCCATTTCCTGTCCCAGTTGGATTATCCCGAGAAAGACCCTTCTGTCGCGCAGCCGCCTGATCCGAAAATCTATCATCAGGCAGAGGCGCTCTTGCAGCAGTCCGAGCATATCCTCGCGACGTCACTTCACCCCAAACACCGTAAAACGTAACAAGGAAAAACCAATGTCCCATACCCCCCACGAACTGAACGAAGAGTTTCCAGAGCAAGTTGCGCAGATGGCCGCCCTGCGTCAGTCGGATAACCACTTTGCGAAACTGTCCGAAAGCTATCACACTGTGAATCGCGCCATTCACCGCGCAGAGGCAGATGTGGAACCGACCAGTGATGACCACATGCAGCAGATGCGCCGCGAGCGGCTCGCGCTGAAGGACGAGATCGCAAATTACCTGCGCGAAAAGGCCTAGTAGAGCTTCATGTCCATCAGGACGATCTCTGAATACATGTGATCAATCTCGGATGGCAGCATGCTGTCGCCCTTATAAAACCGTGGCACCTCGATCGGCTCTGTCGTATCGGGGTGCGCGTCTGAAATCATGCGGCTATCCACACTGAAAACCGCAGCTTCGGCGGGCAGTAAGGTGTCTGCCACCGCCCGTACATGGCGCGTCAGCAGGTCCGGTTGACCAACATAAAGCACCTCATGGGTGACATATTCGTCCACCTTTTGCTTTACCGATAGCACCAGCGTCAGCGGCCCGTCCGCAGTCTCAACCACCACAGGCTTGAGGTTCAGGTCAGCATGATCCGTCAACACCTTTGCATCTACAGAACTCAACATCGCCTCGTTCAGCGGATCAAGCGTGTGTGACAAGGTTGCGCCATCACTGTGCCGCCAGATATGCCGCTGGGCATCAAGAATTTTGAAACCAATCCTGTCCACCAGCGGCAGCGCACCTTTGGCGCTTGTCAGATTGGTCGAGGTGACTTCGGGATCAGCCATCGCGGTGTGCATCAGGCGCTCACCAAGGCCCATTCCGCGGTGGGTTTTCAGCACATACCAGGACGTCAGATTTCGGTAACGCTGTGGTCCTCGTGGTGTGTGGCGCAGGCTGTCATTCATACCCATCACCCCGACCAGGGCGCCGTTGTCACGTGCGGTAACGGCAAATTCACCACGCGCGCCGCCCCAGCGATTGGCCAGCAGTCGTGTCCAGCCATCAGCCCCCCATTTGGCGCGCGGAAAGGCCGTGTGCATGAACGCCTCGACCTCTTCGCGCTGGTCGGCGGTGGCAAAGGTGATGTCGACCATGTTCAGGCCTCCTGTTGCATCTGTGGGACCGTGGCCCACATCCCGCGTGTGCGGTTGAAAAGGCGGTCGGAAAAGGACCAGACAGCAGGCGGGGTTTGCAGATGGTGGGTGACAAAGCCCACCGGCTTTTTCGGATCGTCTTTGCGCCGTTGCGTCAGGTGTTCGATCAGCATGGTGAGCATTTTGCCCTCGCCGCGAAAGACGCGGTCATACTTCCAACGGATCGGGTCTAGGTGGGCGTCGATATGCGCGAGATTGGCAACCGGCGCATCATCGCCGCGCCCTTCGTAGGCGGACAGAAACGTGTAACCCCAATCAGGCAGGCGGCGGCGGGTGGCATCACCAATCCGGTTCCAAGGCGGCACAAAGCCGGGCAACAGGCGCGGCATCTGCGCATTCTCCAACAGTGCCCAGCCGTGCCGCACGTCTTGCTCTTGCAGCGCAAGGTCGCGGGTGTCCCCCACTTCGGACGCTGGCAGGCCTTTCGGCTCATGGTTGATGTGGCGCAAGCCATGTTGCAGGACATAGGCATGATCCGTGTCGCGCAGGCGCACTGCAAGATCGGGTTTCAGGCCCTCGGGGATCACGGCCAGATGCACTGGTACGGCGTGCCGCTGTGACAGGTCGAGCAATGTTTCCAGATCAGGCGTCACGGTCTGGGCGTCATCATCGCGCCACCAAAGGCGCGGGCGTAAGCCGACTGCTTCCCAAGCCTCTAGTTCGGTATCTAGGGCGGCCCAATCAGACATCTTCACGCGCCTGAAGGGCAGCCCACAGATCCGGCCTGCGCTCTTTTGTAAGCTTGTGAGACATTTCGCGGCGCCACTTTTCAATCTCTGCATGGTTGCCGGACATCAGCACGGGCGGTATCGCGCGACCCTGCCATTCGGCGGGTTTGGTGTATTGCGGATGTTCCAACAGACCGGCAGAGTGGCTTTCCTCTACCGTGCTGTCGGCATTTCCCAGCACGCCGGGTAGCAGCCGAACGGTTGCGTCGATCATGGCTTGTGCTGCCAGCTCGCCGCCCGTCATCACGAAATCACCCAAGGAAACTTCGGTAATGCCGTAGTGTTCGATTACCCGCTCGTCCACACCCTCAAACCGGCCGCAAAGCATGGTTACGCCGGCGCAGCCCGCCAGATCGCGGGCCATGGCCTGATCAAAACGGCGGCCGCGCGGTGACATATACAGGATCGGCCAGCGCCCCAGTGCGCGTGCTTGCACGGCTTCAATCGCGGGGCCAACGACATCGGCGCGCAGGACCATGCCGGCGCCCCCGCCCGCAGGGGTATCATCGACATTGCGGTGCTTGGTCAGGCCGAATGTGCGCAGATCATGGGGATGCAGCTGCCAACGCCCTTCCTGAAGTGCGCGCCCCGTCAGACTGGCCCCTAAAACGCCCGGGAAAAGTTCGGGGAACAGGGTGATAATATGGGCTTGCCAGACATCCACATAATCCGGCGTGTCGGTCATCAGCTCACGCGGTTTCAACAGAGGAACCACGCGCTGTTTGCCGTGGGAGCGGTTTGGCGAAGTCATGTCTGTTGTCCTTTATGGAGCAATGCAGCCTTGGCAGCGTTTCGTGCGTCCGTGTCCCTATGCGTTCTGTTGATCTCCAGCAAGGCGGCAAGGGTGTCATCATCAAATCGTGTGTTCTGGGGCGGTTGCGCGGTAAGCGTCGCGCGCAGCTCTGCCGGCACATCACAAAGGTCCAATACCGGATCTGCGGGGCCCAATGGCAGGTCCGCGCAGTCCTCCAATGCGAAGCTGTGAACCGGTGCGGGTACGCGGCGGCGCACCTCGCTGACGATCCCGTCCAGATTATCGGCATCAGGATATTGCGTGCTGAAGTGAACATAATCGAGGGTCATTCCCGACGATTTCACATGCTCGGCCCAAGCGGAGCGGCGCCAGTTTTCTGGCGAGCGGGTGCCATAGCAGAAGACTACCGGTGTTGCAGGGAACGCGGCCTGCGCGCATTGCCAGTACAGATACATCAGGACCGGAGCGGCACTGTAATCTGCCAGCGCGCCGCGTCCCGGCATGTGGCCAGACAGCTCTTCGGCGCTCAGCAGCAGCGTACGGCGGGGCATGCCGGGCAAATCGGCCAGCAACGCATCGAACCGCAGTCTGACTTTTTCCAGCGCATTTTCGGTTCCATAGGTTGAGTAGCCTCGCGTCGCGTGCATCAACTCTTGCATCTGACCTTTCAGGCGGATTGCGACGGCAGGCATCAGAGCCTTACGGTTTGCGCGCAACACAGCCTGCACACTTGAGGTGCCTGTCTTGTGAAAGCCTGCGTGGATAACGATTTTGCGCGGCATCAGCTTGCAGCCTCGATCAGGGCGCGCTTGGCCTTCTTTAATTCTTGCGGACCCAGATCCGAGCGGTTGAGGGCCAGAAATTCGGATAGTAGAGCGCCGGGCAGTTTGGGATTGCGCGTGTGTGGCGGCGCGGGCGCCAGCGCTGAGCGACGCTGTTCGTCCACCTGTAGATGATCGAGCAAGGCTTCTGCAACGCCAAGGCGGCGGTCAGCATGTTCCTCAAGGCATGCGTCTATCAGGGCATGACCGGGCACTTCGCGTTTGATCTCGTCCAGGATTTTGTCGTGCTCGGCAGATGCTTTGCGCCGCTTGAGATAGTCGGCCTCATCCCACACCATGCGCGATGCCCGCAGGTGCTGGGCGTAGCAACTACGCAGCCACGGCTCTGCCGCGCGGGTGGTGAAGAAAAAGCTCACTTCATCATCCGGCGCTGCCGTCTTGAAGGCGACTGAAAGCGCGCGCATCAGATGCGGGGCAGCGCCATAGCCGTGCAGGCCATGGCGGCCGGGCATATGGCCGCTCAGGTCTTCGGAGCTGATGACAAGCGTAGTTGCCTGCTCTGTCTGAAGAGATTCGATCAGCAGCGCAGCCTCGTATTTCACCATGCCCAGATCGTAATCCTCGCGCGTGCGGCTGTAAGCGCGGGCGCTGTCACAAAGGGCGGCCATACCGGGGCGCAATACCAGACGGATATCAGGGCGTAACGCCGCGCGGTTGGCGCGCAGCGTTTGTTGCAGGCTGGTCGTGCCCGTTTTGTGAAATCCGGCGTGGATGATGACCCGCCGCATTGCTACTCCTGCGGTGCGGGCTTGGGCGTAGGTAAAATGCCCTCTGGCGGGTCTGCAACGATACGGCGCGAGCCCAAATCAACAGTTGGTACGGCGGTCTTGGTGAAGGGCAGGAAGGTCGTTGTCGACGAACCGCTCAGCTGAAGTTCCAGAAGATCATCCGCACCGTGGTTTTGCACGGTTTTCACCCGCCCCAACAGCTCTCCGCCGGTGTCATATACATCCAACCCGATCAGGTCTGCGTGGTAGAATTCGTCATCGGGTAGGGACGGCAATTGCTCTCGGCGGGCAAAAAGCTGTGTGCCGCGCATTACATCGGCATCTTCTTTGTTGGTAACCTCGGGCAGGCGGCCGGCAAAACCGCTTTTGATCGGGCGCAGGATCGCCAAGTCAAACTGGCGATCACCGCTCTCGTCTGTCAAAGGGCTGTAGGTTTCAATATCGTCGGGGATGGCGCAAAAGCTTTTGATCCGCAGTTCACCGTTCACGCCATATGAGCCTGAGATGACGCCGACGCAAATATGGGTATCGCTCATTGCAGTAACTCCGAATCTACGCAAATGGTGCCAGTCCACTGACCCTCGCCTGCCGAGCATTCGGCGCGCATCAGCATTCCGTTCAGGTAAAAGCCCAGCACAGCGCCCAGGGCAAGTGTGGCTCCGAATTTCAGCAGTCCAAACATCAACGGTCCTCGATATGCAGGGCAGCGGCACGCGCTTCCCAGCCTTTGGTTTCAAGCTCTGGGGTTAGGGATACATCGGCGGGCCAGCCAAGGCAAAGGTAAGCGACAAGCGACCAGTCCTTCGGTGCATTCAGATCACGACAAAGCTGTTCTGGATCAAGCACAGAAACCCATCCGATGCCCAGCCCCAAGGTGCGGGCATGTAGCCACATCAGCGTGATCGCCCCCACAACGGAATAGCGGCGCATCTCTGGCATTGTCGCGGCACCCAGCCCTGCGCCCTTCGGCGTGCTGTCGTCGCAAAACACGGCAATATGTTCAGGCGCTTCGCGCATGCCGGACAGCTTGAGCGAGGCATAAAGTGCTGCCTTATCGCCCGAGTATCCCTCAAGCGCTTTTTCATTGGCGGTTTGGTAATTGGCAAGCGCGGCTTCACGCGCGGTATCAGATCGGACGCGCAGCACGCGCCATGGCTCTGACAGACCCACAGAAGGGGCCAGAGAAAGGGTAGAGAGGCACTCTTGTACGAGTGCCTCATCCACGGGATCGGTGCGAAAGTGGCGCACATCGCGGCGCCATCGCATCAGGTCGGTCAGCCCGGCACGGAACTCATCCGAAAACGCATGCATGCCGGGGCCGTCTCCTGATTTACTCAGCGGCTGCTTCTTCTGCTGCTGGTGCCTCGGCTGGTGCTGCTGCGGCTTCTGCTGCTGCGGCTGCCTTGTCGGCCTTCTCCTGAACGCGCTCTTGCGCCTTCTTGCCTGGCGTACCCTTCTTGGGGTTGTTGCGCTCTTTCTTGGGGCTCACGCCTGCAGCTTCCAGCATACGCTGAACGCGCTCTGTTGGCTGTGCGCCGTGGCTCATCCAGTATTCGATGCGCTCAACGTTCATTTTTACGCGGTCTTCGCTGTCTTTTGGCAGCAGCGGGGAGTATGTGCCCAGCTTTTCAATGAAGCGACCATCGCGTGGCATGCGGCTGTCGGCAGCAACGATGCGGTAGAAAGGGCGCTTTTTGGAACCGCCGCGGGCGAGACGAATTTTCATGGACATGGTGTTATTTCCTTCAGGTTTTATCTTGGTGGTGTTTGTGGTGCTGAATGACTTCAGCGATGATGAAGTTGAGAAACTTCTTGGCGAATTCAGGATCCAGATCGGCCTGTTCCGCCAAATCTTCTAGCCGTGCAATCTGGCTCGCTTCGCGATCCGGATCGGACGGGGGAAGGTCGTGCTCGGCTTTGAGTTTACCCACAGCCTGAGTATGTTTGAACCGCTCGCCCAGCGTATAGACAAGGATCGCATCAAGGCGGTCGATGCTGGCGCGGTGTCCTTTGAGGACTTCAGCGGCGAGTTTGACGGGATCGGTCATGGGCGCTGCTCCTGAGTAAGGGCGACGTTATATGTTGCGAAGCGGCTGATCATTTCTTTTTCCCGAAACCGGAAAGACCCGGAGGCAGGCCCATTCCGCCGCCAAGACCGGGCAGCTTGCCGCCCATCTGTTTTGCGGCTGCTTCAAGGGCTTTTGGGTCCATGCCCTGTGCCATCGCAGCAGGGTCCATGCCGCCTTTGCCCATCATCTGCTTCATGGCCTGTTTCATCATGCCACCCTTGCCCATCTTGCCCATTTTCTTCATCATATCGGACATCTGGCGCTGCATTTTCATCAGCTTGTTAAGGTCGCTGACTTCCATACCTGCACCCTTGGCGATGCGCTTTTTACGGCTGGCCTGAAGCAGGGCTGGATTGGCGCGCTCTTTTTTGGTCATCGAATTGATCAGGGCGATCTGCTGTTTGAGGATACGGTCATCAAGGCCGGCATCTTCGACCTGTTTGGCCATCTTGCCCATGCCGGGCATCATGCCCATCATGCCTTGCATGCCGCCCATCTTGATCATTTGCTCAAGCTGCATCTTGAGGTCGTTCATATTGAACTGACCCTTCGCCATGCGCTTCATCATTTTCTCGGCTTGTTCAGCCTCGATAGTTTCTTGCGCGCGCTCAACCAGAGCGACGATATCGCCCATGCCAAGGATGCGGCCTGCAATACGCTCTGGCTCGAACGTCTCAAGCGCGTCCATCTTTTCGCCAAGACCCACGTATTTGATCGGCTTGCCGGTGATGGCGCGCATCGAAAGCGCCGCACCGCCGCGGCCGTCACCGTCCATACGGGTCAGGACAACGCCGGAAATGCCGATGCGCTGGTTGAAGTTTTCAGCGGTTTGCACGGCGTCCTGACCTGTAAGGCCATCGACCACCAGCAGGGTTTCACGCGGAGAGACAACGTCACGGACCGCTTCGACCTGCGCCATCAGCTCTTCGTCGATGGACAGACGGCCAGCTGTGTCGAGCATGTAGACATCATAGCCGCCAAGCGCGGCTTGGGTTTTGGTGCGTTTGGCGATGGCGACAGGGGTTTCACCCTTAACGATCGGCAAAGTGTCTACGCCGATTTGCACACCAAGGATCGCCAACTGCTCCATCGCGGCGGGGCGGTTCACGTCGAGGGACGCCATCAACACGCGCTTGCCGTCTTTTTCTTTCAGACGTTTGGCCAGCTTGGCGGTTGTTGTCGTCTTACCGGAGCCTTGCAGGCCGACCATCAGGATCGGGGCTGGCGGGTTGTCGATCTTCAGCGCGCCGGGTTCGCCTTCGCCTTTGAGCACGTCAATCAGGGCGTCATGCACGATTTTGACGACCTGCTGGCCTGGCGTGATGGATTTGGTCACGGACTGACCGGTGGCCTTTTCCTGCACAGCGTTGACAAAATCGCGCGCTACAGGAAGCGATACATCCGCCTCCAGCAGGGCCACACGAACTTCGCGGAGGGCGGTTTTTACGTCCTCCTCGCTAAGCGCGCCTTGTTTGGTCAGGCGGTCAAAAACCCCTGAGAGGCGTTCACTGAGATTCTCAAACATGGGCGGAAGCCCCTTTTCGTCGGTTGCGTCTAACCCCAATGTAGGAGCCGCCGCGTAAATGCACAAATGCCCCAGTGGGCGTAACACGCTGACTGGGGGCGATCCTGACGTATGGTCAGGACCGGAAGTCTTTGCTTCCGGAGATTTGGGAGCCGTTTAGGCCCACAGGCGCGCCGAGTCAAGTAGAGCGGCTTGGCAAGCGCGCATGCTCTTGCACTTCTGTGTGAATATACGAATGTGGGCAGGTGAGTGTTTATCTGCGCACAGGGAGCGGCGACATGCAAAACTGGGATGAGGTGCGGACCGCGTATCAGGTGGCGCGCATGGGGACAGTAAGCGGCGCGGCCGAAGCTCTCGGGGTGCATCATGCAACTGTGATCCGGCATATAGACTCGCTGGAAAAGCGGCTGGGTATCAAGTTGTTCCAGCGCCACGCGCGTGGCTATACAGCTACCGAAGCGGGGGAAGACCTGCTTCGAGTGGCCCAAGCCACAGAGGATCAATTCAGCCAGTTGGTCAGCCGTATCAAAGGGCATGGTACGGATGTTTCGGGTGATCTGGTTGTGACTTCGGTTGAGCAGATGACCCCGCGGATTGCGCCTTTGCTGGTCGAATTCCAGCACGAGCACCCCGGTATTATCGTGCGCTATCTGACCGGTGAGCGGTTGTTCCGGCTTGAGTATGGTGAGGCCCACGTGGCGATCCGCGCGGGGCCTGCCCCTGAACAGCCAGATAATGTGGTTCAGCAACTGACGGATCAGGCGATTGGGCTTTATGCCTCTAAGGATTATGTCGCGAAATACGGCATGCCGACGGGCCCCCAGGATTATGTTAACCACCGCTTTATCGGTCATGATGGCATGGAGCAGCGCGCTCCATTTTACAGATGGCTTTACACAACGGTGCCGCTCCGTAACATTGTGTACCGTAGTGATGATGCAAGTGCTATGGTTCTGGCGGTTCTCTCGGGGGCCGGAATAGGTTTCGTCACGAAGGAAGACGCAGTTTCGCGGCCCGAGTTGGTCGAGATCGCGGCTCCGAGGCCCGAATGGGCGGCACCGCTTTGGCTGGTCACGCATGTAGATCTGCACAGGACAAGCAAGGTGCAGGCGCTGGTGAAGTTTCTTAAAAGTCACATTAGGGGCGGCATATGATGTCGCCACAAACACAGGGGCATCTGGCAATGCTCCTTTTCTCAGCACTTGTGGCTGGGTCTTTCTCTCTTGGTGGCATGGTTGCGAACGAAATCGCGCCCTTGGCGTTGAATGCGGTGCGCTTTGTTGTTGCCGGTGTGGCGGTGGGGACGGTGGCACTGATGACAACGGGCATCCCCCGCAGCAGTTTCACTGCGCCGTGGCGGTACGCGCTGCTGGGCGGGCTGTTTGTTATCTACTTTGTATTGATGTTCGAGGGGTTGAAGACCTCCGCACCGGTCAGTTCGGCGGCGGTTTTCACGCTGGTACCTGCAATGTCAGGCGTGTTTGCGTGGTTCATGCTACGCCAGCGTATCACGCCGCGTATGGGGCTGGCGCTGTGCATCGGCGGGCTGGGCGCGGTGTGGGTTATTTTCCGCGCCGACCTTGTTGCGCTGCTGGCATTTGATGTCGGCCGCGGCGAGGTAATCTTTTTCTTCGGCTGTATTGCGCATGCTGTTTATACCCCGCTGGTGCGTCTGCTGAATCGGGGTGAGACGGCTGTCGTCTTCTCCTTCGGGACACTTGTCGCGGGGGCGATCTGGCTGGGGCTGGTCGGTGCCCGCGATATTCTTGCGACTGATTGGGGCGCTCTGCGTCCGATGGTCTGGGTCACCATCCTTTATGTATCGCTCGGGGCGAGCGCGATTACATTCGTATTGGTTCAATTCGCAACGCTGCGTCTGCCTTCGGCCAAGGTGATGGCCTATACGTATCTGGTGCCAAGCTGGGTGATCGTTTGGGAAGCGGCGCTGGGCAACAGTCTGCCGCCGGTGCTGATCCTCGCGGGGACGGGGCTGACCATTCTTGCCCTGTTGCTTTTGGTGCGGGATGATGACGCGCTGCCTGTGAAAGCGGCCCGAGATTTAATTTCCGAGACAGGGAACCAGATTGGCTTGGATCGCGTTTCATACATAACGAAGCGAAAGCCGCGCAATGAGCCGGAGCATTCCTTACCTCGGTGACCCGGGTTATTGTGCAGCCTTCCTTCTGATGAGCCGGTGCTTTTTGCATCGGTACACCAATTTTGAAAGGAACACCCAATGCGCGGTATCATTTATCTTGTAGGCCTCGTTGTAATCGTTTTGGCCATCGTCCAATTTGTATTGTAACAACCCGTCCCGGGTTTGAGCGAGTTCAAGAGAGCCTTCGGGCTCTCTTTCACGTTTCAGGGGGCTTGATCGCTACCCTTGCCCAGCTCGTTCTCCAGAAAGCGCTCAAAGGCGTCTAGATGTACCGGTTCGAACTGGCCAAAACTTTGCATCCAGACAGAGGCGGCGCGCAGGGCGTCCGGTTCCAGCTTGCACCACTTAACCCGCCCACGTTTTTCCTGACTGATCAGGCCTGCGGTGGTTAAAACGGTGAGGTGCTTGGAAATTGCCGCTAATGAGACCTGAAATGGCTCAGCCACATCGGTCACGGCCATATCATCCTCCAGCAGCATCGCAAGGATCGCCCGGCGGGTGGGATCGGCTAGAGCCGCAAATGTGGCATCGAGTGTGGGAGGCATGTGTTCAATGGCCATGTCGACGTCGCGCCGTCAAGCCCTCGTGGCTCAGCAGCAAGGGTCAGTTTGCCGCTGGTGGCGGCCCGAAAGCGGGAAAGATCAACCAATGGGTTGAATAACGTTTTAGCGAATTTTGGACGTGAATTGACGGGTTTTCTCTACGAAGCGGAAATGAGAATTTATAAATATCATTTTTATTCATATACTTATGTGCCTTGTTTGCGCCGTTGACTCAAGCGCTGGCGCGCAGTACCTACTGCCCAAGACATCCCAGCGGGGGCGCTACTTTGAACGACCAGGATCGCAAAGCGGAAATGGCCGCGATCGAGGCGCGGATCGCAGCGGCAAAGGGTGCGAAAGCACCCACGTCGAAGGTGGAGGAGCATCACTCACAGGCACAGATGGCCTGGCGGATGGTGATAGAGCTTGTGGCCGGTCTTGGGATCGGTTTCGGCATCGGATACGGGTTGGATCTGTTCTTTGGAACGCTGCCCATATTTATGGTGCTGTTTGTCATGTTGGGCCTCGCGGCCGGAGTTAAGACGATGCTCCGATCCGCGCAGGAGATGCAGGACAAGAAGGTGGCCGAAGAGGCCGAAGAAGAATAACGCCCCGTTCGGGGCAATCGTTAACCGCCTCACTGGGGGCGATGAGTGAAGGGGCCTAGAGATGGCAACAGAAGCACAAGGCGCGGAAGAAGGCGGTCTGGTCTTTCACCCGATGGATCAGTTCATCGTATCCCCATTGGGTGGTGACGGTCCGGTACAGTGGTTTACGTTCACCAACGCAGCGCTGTGGACCAGCTTTGCTGTTCTCGCGGTGTTTTTGCTGCTCGTGGTCGCGACATCAAAGCGCGCAGTCGTTCCGGGCCGGATGCAGTCCGTCGCCGAATTGGCCTATGGTTTTGTTTACAAAATGGTCGAAGACATCTGTGGTAAAGAGGGGGTTAAGTACTTCCCCTATATCATGACACTGTTCATGTTTATCGTTTGCGCCAACTTCCTTGGCCTGCTTCCGACAGCCTTCACGCCTACTTCGCACTTCGCGGTAACGGTTGTGCTGGCGCTCGCAGTGTTCATCGTTGTGACGGTTCTAGGCTTTGTCAAAAACGGCACAGCTTTCCTGAGCTTGTTCTGGGTTGCTTCCGCACCGTTGGCCCTGCGCCCGGTTCTGGCGATCATCGAGCTGATTTCATACTTCGTACGCCCCGTGAGCCACTCCATTCGTTTGGCTGGTAACGTCATGGCGGGCCACGCGGTTATCAAAGTTTTCGCGGGTTTCGCAGCACTGGTTGCTGTGTCGCCCATCGCGATCCTCGGGATCACGGCGATGTACGGTCTGGAGGTCCTCGTGTCCTTTATCCAGGCCTACGTTTTCACGATCCTGACATGCGTGTACCTCAAGGACGCGCTGCACCCACACCACTAACGACAGGCGGAACATTTCCGTCTCACTATCTACTCAACTTCCAATCGTAAGGAGAATTCACATGGAAGGCGAACTCGCACACATCGGCGCAGGTCTGGCAGCAATCGGTTCCGGCGCAGCCGCTATCGGTGTTGGTAACGTTGCTGGCAACTACCTGGCAGGCGCTCTGCGCAACCCCTCCGCAGCTGCTTCGCAGACTGCAACACTCTTCATCGGCATCGCGTTCGCCGAAGCGCTGGGGATCTTCGCGTTCCTCGTAGCACTTCTGCTGATGTTCGCCGTTTAAGCGACTGACGGTTATTCCTTACGCATTGGGCGGTGTGGTACACTGCACCGCCCATTGGATTGAATGTTCTGACAGGAGGCCATGATGGCAACCGAAACCACACATAGCGATGGTCTGGCAGACGCCGTGGGCGTTGCGGAACATTCCGGCGCAGGAAATGCGGGCATGCCGCAGCTGGATTTTTCCACTTGGGCCAACCAGATTTTCTGGCTAGTTCTCGCGCTGATCGCAATTTACCTGATCTTGTCGCGGGTGGCTCTGCCACGGATCGCGGCCGTTCTGGCCGAGCGTCAGGGCACTATTACTAACGATATTGCTGCCGCAGAGGACCTCAAGTCCAAAGCCGCAGATGCAGAAGCTGCCTATGACAAGGCGCTGCTGGATGCCCGTGCAGAAGCACAGCGCATCATCACAGAGGCCAAGGCAGACATGCAGGCCGATCTGGACAAAGCTATCGCCAAAGCGGACGAGCAGATTGCAGCGCAATCCGCCGAGTCTGAAAAAGCGATCGCAGAAATTCGTGCCGGTGCCGTGGAGAGCGTGAAAGCGGTCGCCAAAGATACTGTCAAAGAAATCGTTGCAGCGATGGGTGGTAAGGCTGATGCCAAGACCATCACAGCCGCTGTGACCTCACGGATGAAAGGATAACGTCATGCGTTTTACACTGACATCCGTACTGGCCCTGCTGGGCGCATCCCCTGCCTTTGCGGCATCGGGCCCGTTCTTTTCACTGGGTAACACAGACTTCGTCGTTCTGCTGGCCTTCTTACTGTTCATTGCGGTCCTGTTCTACTTCAAGGTGCCGTCGCTGATCGGTGGCATGCTGGATAAGCGCGCCGAAGGTATCCAGACCGAAATTGAAGAAGCCCGCAAGCTGCGTGAAGACGCGCAGAGCCTGTTGGCCTCTTATGAGCGCAAGCAGAAAGAAGTGCAGGAGCAAGCAGACCGTATTGTTGCCACAGCCAAGCAAGAAGCTGTTGCCGCTGGTGAGCAGGCGCAGGCCGATCTCGCTAAATCAGTCGAACGCCGGTTGGCTGCCGCGGAAGAGCAGATTGATTCTGCACAATCCGCCGCAATCAAGGAAGTCCGCGATCAAGCCATCCAGATTGCCATTGCCGCGTCCCGCGACATTATCGGTAAGCAGATGACCGCAACGGACGGCAACAAGCTGATCGACGACGGCATCGCACAGGTTGACGCTAAGCTTCACTAAGCGACCCAAATCCTATTACGAAAGCCCCGCCATTTGGTGGGGCTTTTTGTTTGTGTGGAGGTGCCAACTCGCTGTGTTTCTTGACGGTGAGTGCAAAGGAATAGTGATCACGTATGATCCGTCACATTCTCGGTTAGCCGTCCAATTCCTGATCCAGTCGTTGCCGCGCGACATCCTCGTGACGCGCGGCCCGTTGCTGGTCTAGCAACGCACGTTCAACATAGGTCAAATGCGCCTCAACCGCATGGCGGGCGCCTGCGGCATCCCGGTCAATCAATGCGTCATGGATCGCGCGGTGTTGGTCCAGCAAAACAGCGCGCTTGGTCTGCTGTTTGAACATGATCTGCCGGTTGTAAAACACACCACTGCGCAACAATTCGTACATTGAACGCATCATGTGCAGCATTACCACGTTATGGCTCGCTTCGATGATGCTCATGTGGAACTGCGCGTCCAGCGCGGCCTCGTCCTCGGCGCTGCGGGTATCGTGGGCGGTTTCCATCTTTCGGAATATGGCAGTAACGACAGCCAGATCGGTATCAGACCCCAGTCTCGCAGCACGCTCGGCGGCAAGGCCTTCCATATCGCGACGAAACGCGAGGTAATCCATCGCGGCTTCGTCATGGCGTGAGAACAGAGCCGCGAGGGCAGGGGAGAACGCGGAACCAAGTACATCGGCTACAAACACTCCCGCGCCGGGTTTTGCAGTCAGTAATCCTGCGTCCTGCAACTGCGCAATTGCATCGCGCAGGGAAGGACGGGAAACGCCCAGCCGCTCGGCAAGCTCCCGTTCGGATGGCAGGCGTTTTCCCGGTTGCAAAATCCCGCGAAGGATCAGCTCCTCTACCTGTCTGACAACGGCGGACGAAAGTTTTTCTGGGCTGACAGGGCGAAATGGCATGGGGCAATCCTTCAATTGGTCAATTTATATGACCAGTCGGTGGGGTGGGCAAGCGCGCAACGGATAAATCCCGCGGATCTGGGGCGGCTGCGTCTTCATCTTTTGTTAAGGATGATGGTTGCAGAGTTAAGAGATGATGAACCCTGTTTTAGCTTTCTTATTTGTTGTCTTATTGGCCGCCTGCAACACGGCCGGTCCGCATTTTCGCGGCATTCCAGCGACCACCATAACTGTGGATGGCTCGACCTTTGACGTGCGGGTGCGTGATGACCTTGCCGAAGCGATCCGCACGAACACTGAATACGCGCCGCGCTTTGGTCCGATCCGCGATCGCGCTGGTCGGGCAATGGCGATGGTCAGCGGTTGTGAGGTGAAAGAAGTTCGCGGCGATCAATCTCAAGCCACTGGTATTTTGAAATGCGGTAAGGGCCCGCGCAGGCGCGTTCGTCCGACACCTGTCGATATCGATTGTATTCCGCTGCGTGGAACGGAAGTGAAGCAGTTGGGCGGCAATTCGGTCCTCATCGAGTGTGAGCCAAGCCTTTAGCGCAATATATTGTGGATAACTGGCGCAATGCTGCTGTCGATTGTGGCGGCTGGTTGACAGCAACCAGTCAAAGCAGTCACCCTGTCGCACGGTCCGGAATCACCACTCAGGCGGTAAATGCGCTTTTCGAAACTCAGATTGACAGGCTTCAAAAGCTTCGTTGACCCCACCGATCTGATCATCGCTGATGGTTTGACCGGCGTCGTGGGGCCGAACGGCTGTGGGAAGTCGAACCTGCTTGAGGCGCTTCGCTGGGTCATGGGGGAAAATCGACCGACAGCCATGCGCGGCGGCGGTATGGAAGACGTCATTTTCGCTGGTGCGTCCACGCGTCCCGCGCGGAATTTTGCAGAAGTTTCCTTGCAGATCGATAACACTGAACGGCTGGCTCCTCCGGGCTTCAACGACACTGACACTTTGGAGATCGTGCGCCGGATTACCCGCGATGTGGGCAGCGCCTATAAGGCTGCCGGTAAGGACGTTCGGGCGCGCGATGTGCAGATGCTCTTCGCCGATGCCTCGACGGGCTCTCATTCTCCGGCACTTGTGCGGCAAGGCCAGATCAGTGAGTTGATCAACGCCAAGCCAAAGAACCGCCGCCGTATTCTCGAAGAGGCGGCCGGTATTTCAGGGCTGTATGCACGTCGCCATGAGGCAGAGCTAAAGCTCAACGGCGCCGAGACCAATCTGGCACGTGTCGACGATGTGGTTGAGCAATTAGCGACACAATTGGCGCAGCTTGCCCGTCAGGCCCGGCAGGCGGCGCGCTACCGCGAGATTGGTGACCAACTGCGCCGGACCGAAGGCACGCTCTTGTATCGTCGTTGGCGTGAAGCTGATGACGCGCGTGCGCGTGCAGAGGATGAACTGCGTGCCCGGATTACTGCTGCTGCGCAGGCTGAAGGTCTTGTGCGCAGCACAGCGACTGCGCGGCAGGAAGCAGAGGATTCCTTGCCAGCGTTGCGCGAGGAGGATGCGATTGCAGCGGCTGTGGTGCAGCGGCTGATCGTACAGCGGGATACCCTCAGCGACCAAGAAAGCAGGGCTACTGCGCTGATTGAGACCCTGCAGGGACGGATTGCGCAGCTTGCCCGTGACATCGACCGCGAAAGTGGATTGAACCGTGATGCGGGTGAAACGATCGAGCGTCTCGAATGGGAAGCGCGTGAACTTGCAAAGGCTGGCGAAGGGCACGGCGATGCCTTGGAGGCTGCGGCGGAGATGTCTCGGGAAGCGGCTTCGGTGTTGCAGGAGCGTGAGGGCGATTTGAGCCAGCAGACCGAGGATGTAGCGCGGCTAGCGGCACGATATGGATCGGCGGAGCGTTTGCTAGAAGACAGCCGCAAGACGCAGGTCAAATCGGAAGCAGAAGCTGTGCGTGCCCGTGAAGCTGTTGCCGCAAGCGAGGCCGCGCTTGCCAAAGCTGCGGCAGATTTTGAGACGGCATCGGTGCAGGAGGCCGCCGCAGTCGCTGCGGCTGAGGCCGCTGAGGAAGCACTGATCAACGCCGAGGAAATGCGGGCCGAAACTCAGGCGCGCGAAGCGGACGCACGGGCGGAACGCTCTGAGGCCGAAGGCGAGATGAACGCCCTTAGGGCAGAGACGACCGCGTTGGCCAAGCTGGTGCAACGTGACACAGCTGAAGGTGGCCAAATCCTTGACCGTTTGCAGGTCGAACATGGTTTTGAAAAAGCGCTGGGGGCGGCGCTGGCCGATGATCTGCGCGCGCCAGAGGTTGACGCGGATGGCCCTTCAGGTTGGTCCACGCTGCCGTCTTACGCGCAAGTCCAATCACTGCCGAACGGGGTTACTCCGCTGACAAATCACGTGTCCTGCCCTGACGTTCTGGGGCGTCGGATGGGGCAGATCGGGCTAGTGGATGCAGATGACGGGCCCAGGCTACAGGCTGATTTGGAGCCAGGACAGCGGCTTGTTTCGCTTGAGGGTGATCTGTGGCGGTGGGATGGCTTCCGTGCCTGGGCCGAAGATGCGCCTTCGGCTGCGGCGCTGAGGTTGCAGCAGTTGAACCGCTTGGAGGTACTGAAGCAATCGCTGGAACAGGCCAGCCAACGGGCTGAAGGGGCGCGTGCCGCGCACGAAAGCCTGACCTTGCATCTGGCAGCCCAAACGGAAGCCGACAAAATGGCCCGCGAAGCGCGGCGCGATGCGGACCGGATGGTGGCAGACGCAGGCCGCGCGCTGAGCCGCGTCGAGGCTGATCGTAATTTGGCCGAGGGCCGACTTGAGAGCCTCGGTCTTGCGGTGACACGCCATGAAGAAGAAGCAATGTCCGCCCGTGCTCGCGTGTTGGAAGCAGAGCGTGCGCTGATTGATCTGGGTGATCTTGGTGAAGCGCGTGGCGCTGTCGAAGATCTGCGCATGACAGTTGAAGCAGCGCGGATCACAATGATGTCGCGTCGGTCGAACCATGACGAATTGCGCCGCGAAGGGGATGCGCGTCTGAAACGTGCGCAAGAAGTCACAAAAGAGCTGAGCGGTTGGCGGCACCGGTTAGAGACGGCTGAAAAGCGCAGTGCAGAGCTGGTAGAGCGCAAGCACACTTCCGAAGCGGAGCTGAAAGAGGCGAGTGCCGCTCCCTTGGAGATCGCTGCCAAGCGTGACGAATTAAACAGCGGGATCGAGGCGGCTGAAGCGCGCCGCAGTGACGCCATTGATAGACTTACCACCGCCGAGGACATTTTGCGTGATGCTACGTTGGCCGAACGCGAGGCCGAGCGTACAGCATCAGAGGCCCGGGAGGCCCGTGCACGGTCAGAAGCGCGCAGCGATGCGGCCAAGGAAACCGTGGCTGCCGCAGCGGAGCGGATTGCCGAAGACCAGCAGTTGACGCCAAACCAGTTGCTGACCCAGTTGGATGTGAACCCTGACGACATGCCCGCAGCAGAGGTATTGGAAGCCGATGTAAACCGGCTGAAACGTCAGCGGGATGCGTTGGGTGCGGTGAATTTGCGGGCCGAGGAAGATGCCAAAGAAGTGCAGGAAGAGCACGATAATCTGGTCACGGAAAAAGCTGATCTCGAAGAAGCGATCAAGACGCTACGCACTGGCATTGCGAGCCTGAACAAAGAAGGTCGGGAACGTTTGCTGACTGCTTTCGAGCAGGTGAATACGAACTTCGCGTTGCTGTTCACCCATCTGTTTGGTGGTGGTGAAGCCAATCTTGTGATGGTTGAATCCGACGATCCGCTGGAAGCTGGTCTCGAAATTATGTGCCAGCCGCCGGGCAAAAAGCTTAGCACGCTCAGCCTTCTGTCGGGGGGCGAGCAAACGTTGACAGCGATGGCACTGATTTTTGCTGTCTTCTTGGCCAACCCCGCCCCGATCTGTGTGTTGGACGAGGTGGACGCGCCGTTGGATGATGCCAACGTGACGCGCTTTTGTGACTTGCTGGACGAGATGTGCCGCCAGACTGACACGCGTTTCCTGATTATCACGCACCATGCCGTGACGATGGCACGGATGGACCGTCTGTTCGGCGTAACGATGGCCGAGCAGGGCGTGAGCCAGCTTGTCTCGGTCGATCTGAAGAAGGCCGAGACGCTGGTGGCGTAAACGCAATCAGCCGCGTGGTTTTACCTGTTCGACCGGACCGCCTGCCTTTTCCCAACCGCTGAAGCCTTCGGTGATGTGCGCCGCATCAAATCCCATGTCCTGAAGCGTGGCGACCGAGATGGCCGAACGCCATCCAGACGCGCAATGGAACAGAAACTTTTTGTCTTGTGCAAAGACGTCCTTGAAATAGGGGCTGTCGGGGTCAACCCAGAATTCCAACATGCCACGAGGACAATGAAAGCTGCCGGGGATGAAACCGGTTCGCTCCCGCTCACGTGGGTCGCGCAGATCAACGATCTGTACGGTCGGATCGTCAACCAGTGCGATAGCATCGGCAGCGGTAATTTCCTCTATCCGGGCGCGAGCGTTGGCGACCATTTGGGCGGCGGTGATCTTAAGAGGCATGGGGTCTCCTATTCTAGAATTTTGACAAAAGCGCGGGGGTGGGCCACGCATCTGCGGGCAAACCAAGGCGCTGTTGTTCGGTCTGCACAGCCTGACGTGTCTTGGAGCCAAGGATACCGTCAATATCGCCCACATCATAGCCGCGCGCCTGCAGTTTGCTTTGCAGCTGCTTCATCTGCTCGCCACTCAGGCCTGCGTCTGGGGTGCCCGCGTCGTAAATCTGCGCGCCTCCTAGGCGGGTGGCGAAATAGGCGGCGGTAAGAACGTAGGTAAAGCTTTGGTTCCACTCGAAATAAAAGCGAAAATTAGGGTAAGTAAGGAACGCGGGGCCATGCCGCCCTTGCGGCAATATCAGTGAGGCGGGTAGCCCGTTTTCCACCGCGCCGTCACGTGCCGTTATTCCCAAAGCGACCCATTCTGCGCCGGATTTTTCAACTTCCAGCCCGCTGAGCGACCAATCAAATTCATTCGGTACGCTTACCTCATCAATCCATGGCTCACCTGCGCGCCACCCAAGAGAGGAGAGCATTTTGCCCCCTGACATCAACGCGTCAGGGGCAGATGTTTTGAGGGAAACGTGGCCGTCGCCATCCCCGTCAGTGCCGCTCTCAAGAATATCGCGGGGCAGCATCTGGACCATGCCAATCTCTCCGGCCCAAGCGCCTGTTGTGGTGACTGGATCGAAATCACCACGGGCGAACAGTTCCATCGCGGCGAAGATTTGCGGGCGGAACAGATCGGGACGGCGGCAGTCGTGGGCGAGGGTCACCAGCGCATTGGCGGTGTTAAAGTCACCCTGGATCGCGCCGTAGTCGGTCTCGAACGCCCAAAACGCCAGCAAGACATTTCGATCAACGCCGAACTCGGCTTCGATGCGGTCGAAAACGGAACCATAGCGCTGCGCATTGCTGCGGCCACGGTTGATCCGGTCATTCGAGATCAGACGGCGGGAGAAGTCGATGAACGGGCGTTGGAAAACGCCCTGTGCGCCGTCTGCACGCAACACGGCGGGATCTTTGCGGACTGTGCGTAAGAATCGCGTCGCGGTGTCTGCGTCAATGCCGTGGCTTTGGGCCTCGGCGCTGAGGCCTTCGAGGAAGCTGTTGAATGAACCACCGCAAGGGACGTCGGCCAGTGCGGATAACGGTGAAAGGGCCAGAAGTGCCGCGAAGAAATGGGAACGCATAAAATACCTATAAAAAATTAACCAAAAAGGGCGAAAATGAGTACCACCCCCAGCATCAAGCCCCACGCCTGCCAAAGCCTGCGCAAGGCTGCATCAATCGCTTCCGGACCAATTTCGCGCGCACCTGCACCGCCAACCCAAGGAAACTCTTGCATCTTGCCATCATAGGCGCGGGGACCTGCCAGCGCTACACCTATGGCGCGCGCCATCGCGGCCTCTGGCCAGCCTGCGTTGGGGGAACGGTGCTGTGCTGCATCGCTGGCGATGGCGCGCCACGCGCCCGCCACACCGGCAGGCAGTGCGATCAGGGCACAAGTCAGCCGTGCGGGGATCCAGTTCATCACATCGTCCATGCGCGCGGCTGCTTTCCCGAAGTATTCGTAGCGGGGTGTGCGGTACCCGATCATGCTGTCGGCTGTGTTGACGACCTTATAGACTATCAGCCCCGGTAGGCCGCCCGCGAGAAACCAGAAGGCTGGCGCGATGACACCGTCAGAGAGGTTCTCGGCGGCGCTTTCAATGGCAGAGCGCGCAACGGCAGAGCGGTCCATTGCGCCAGTATCCCGGCTGACAATCATCGCAACTGCGCGCCGTCCGTCATCAAGGGAAACGCGCAATCCATCGGCAACCGCGCGCACATGTTGGACCAGGGATCGTTGCGCAAGCAGGATCGCAGTGGCGAGGATTTGTATGATACCGCCAAGCTGGCTCAGGCCCCAGCCCACCAGATATGCACCGGACATTAGCAGTACCAGGGTCATAGCACCGGCCGCAATTCCGCCTTGTGCGGGATTGAAGCGCTTGTCCAAAAGGGAAACCGCGCGGCCCATCAGGACAGCAGGATGTGGCAGTCGATCCCAGAGCCATTTCGGTTCACCCATGATCGCGTCAAGCAGAAGGGCGACAAAGAGAATTGCAGCCGTGCTCATGCCAGCGCCGCCGTAAGTCGGCCCCATTGATCGGGTGCCGGAAGGCCAAGACGCAGCCAGCGCGGGTTATACGGAAAGACACGGCTCCAGATATGATGGCGGGCAAGGCGTTCTTGCCAAACAGTGGCGTCGTCAGTCTCATAGAGCCGAAACAGAGAGGTGCCGCCCAAGACCTTGGTGCCGTTTGCCAGCATCAAGCCGTCAAGGCGCGCAGCGTCATTCTCCAATCGCTCGCGTGTCTTGTCTGCCCATTGAGGATCGCGTAATGCCCGCGTCCCTATTTCGAGGGCAGGACCCGTCACCGGCCACGGTCCCAGCATCTGCTCTAGCTGTGCGATCAAGGTAGGGTCACCTATCGCAAAGCCCAGACGCAAACCGGCCAAGCCCCAGAACTTACCAAAGCTCTTAAGGATAACCGTGCCATCTGTTGCAGCCTGCGCAATGAGAGTCTCGTGCGGGGTTACATCGCAGAAGCTTTCATCAATGACACGTAAGGGGGCCTGAAGTGCATTCTGGTCAAACTGCCGTCCGTCGGGGTTGTTGGGATGCACGATTACCTGCGCATCGGCATGATGCAGATCCGTTGTTTCGGTCCAGCCTGTCGCGGCAAAGGCTGCTGCGTGTTCGTTGTAGGTCGGCGTTACGATGTGAACGCGACCCTTTTCGCGCAGTCGCGGGATCAGGGCGATGGGGGCTGACGCGCCCGGCGTGGCGAGAATTTCTGCGCTGTCGGGCACTTGCCAAAAGTCGCGCGCGGCCGCGATCAACGCACCATATGCCGCCTTATCGGGAAGGGCTTTCCACGCATCTTGCGATATCTCGCCCACCGGGTAGCATACCGGATTGATACCGGTGGACAGGTCAATCCAATCCCTACGCACACCGCCAAACTTGGCTGCTGCCGCGTCTACTCCGCCGCCGTGATCTCGCTGTGCTTTTTGCAATCGGTCTACCCGCTGTTTGGCCGTTCGGCTGATTTTTGCCAGTTTCAAAGTTTGACAAACCGGAGTTTTGCGTGACATTCAATAGCGTGTTACTTTTATGAACATTTTTGAGATTTTTTCCCGCATACTAACTATTTTTCGCATGCTATCGACGGCCGAGGAGGCCTTTCGAATGACTGTTGATACAATAAATCGCACGCGCGTGCTTATCGTAGAAAGCGTGCCGGAGCTTGCAAACCTTTGGAAGCGGCACTTGGTGCGCCATGGCATGGATGTTGCGTGCGCGACTGGCCAAGCTGAGGCGATTGATTATTTGTCAACGCATGAGACCGATATCATCATTCAGGATCTCGTTATTGACGAAGGTTCTGCCTTGGCGATTTCGGACTATGCTAATTATCGTCAACCTGCTGCACGGGTCATCTTTGTGACCAACACCAGCTTTTTCTCGGACGGGTCGATTTTTGCGCATTCCGCCAATGCGCGCGCTTTTGTGCAAAGCAGCACGCCGCCAGAAGATCTGGCAGCGATGGTGGCGCATTACGGGGCTGAGCTGCGCGCGGGCTAACCCCGGCCGTGCGGCATGTGCCAGTCGACGACGGGATTGATCGGGATGATCCGGTTCGGATTTATCGTCTCGTGACTGTAGTGGTAATGCCGCACGATATGGTCGAAGTGCACGGTCTCGGCGACGCCGTCCCATTGAAACAGCTCGCGGGTGTAAGCCCATAGATTGGGGTAGTCGACGATCCGGCTGCGATTGCATTTGAAATGTTGGTGGTAGACGCAATCGAAACGGACAAGGGTGGTAAACAATCGCCAGTCTGCCTCGGTGATCCGGTCACCGGTCAGGTAGCGGTTGTCGGACAGAATCGATTCCAACCAGTCGAGAGTCTCAAACAACGGGTACACAGCAGCGTCATAGGCTTGCTGGGTTGTGGCAAAGCCTGATTTATACACGCCGTTGTTCAGAGTGTCGTAAACGCGGGCATTGATTTGCTCGATCTGTGGACGCAGGTCGGTTGGCCAGTAGTCGTCCGTGTTGCCGGTGAGATCGTCAAAGGCGCTGTTCATCATCCGGATGATCTCGGACGATTCGTTTGAGACGATTGTGCCTCTGACTTTGTCCCAGAGGATCGGGACAGTGACCCGCCCCGTAAAATCTGGCACCGCGCGGGTATAGATGTCACGTGCAAAGGGTAAGTCGAACAGTCGGTCGCCGGTTGCCCCGTCAAAATCAGTCTCGAATGTCCATCCGTCGCCCAACATGTCGGGGTGAACGGCAGACACATCAATGAGCGGCGTGAGCTGTTTCAGCGTGCGAAAAATGAGCGCTCTGTGCGCCCATGGGCACGCATGGCTGACGTATAGATGATAGCGGTCCGGCTCTGCTTTGAAGCCGCCTTCGCCGCTGGGGCCTGCGCTGCCATCTGCGGTGATCCAGTTGCGGAAGTTTGCCTCCTGACGTTTGAACGCGCCGCCGCTGTCTTTTGTGTCATACCAGCTGTCATGCCATTGGCCGTCGATCAACAATCCCACGTAGTTCTCCCTTTTCATGCTTAACACGAGTGTAATGTTGATCCGCTAGAAAGCGTAGGTACGACACCGCGCAGAGGGCGTGCGGAAATACACATGCCGACATAAAAAACCAATTTTCGGTTGCTGTGTGAAACTTATGGAATAACTTCAGGTTGGAACAGGGGGAGAGAATCATGGACGTATTTTTACCCAAAGGCTTTGAGCCGGGCTTAAATCGCGCCAGCTTTAGCGAGCCGCGCCGACAGGCGCAGTTGAGTGTTGAAGCTGGCGGGGTCCACTATCCGGTCTTGCGGCGCTGGGCGGCGGGATTTGCTGTTTCAGCTGGCGACGTGCCTGCTCTGGACGGGGTGGTTGACCTTTATGAGGGGGCGGAGCATTTGGGGCAATGTCTGATCAAGGGGCGTGAAACGGTCGGGGAAGAACGTGTTTTTACGGTCAAGCGTGCCGCAACATTGGATTACGCAGCCGCATCAGAGATTGACGACGCTGTACTGGCGGCACGGTTTTCAGAAATGTAAGATGTGCATACAGCGGTGAAAAGGGCGCCCCGATGCGGGCGCCCTTTCTATTTACTGAAGGTCTTTGAAGGCTTCGGCTAAACGGTCACACGCTTCCTGCACCCGTGCGCGCGGTGTGGCGATGTTAAAGCGCAGATAGGTTTCGCCGCCGCTGCCAAAGGTGGGGCCGTGGTTTGCGGCGATGCCTGCACCTTGTTCGACCCGCTTGGTGAACTCTTCACGGCTCATGCCTGTGTCTTCGAAATCAACCCAGGCAAGATAGGTCGCTTCGAGAGGCATTGATTTCAGACCGGGGATGGCATTCACAGCGTTATCAAACAGGCGGCGGTTGCCGTCCAGATAGGCGATCAGATCATCCACCCATGCGGCCCCTTCTGGGGAATAGGCCGCGGTGGCCATGAACATGCCGAAGCTGTTGGGCGATATCCCCAGCGCCATCATCCGCGCCCCAAAACGCGCCCGCAGGTCCGGATCGGCAATAATGACGTTGCCTGAGTGGCTTCCGGCGATGTTGAAGGTCTTGGTGGTCGCGGTCATCATCACCAGCCGGTCTGCGATATCGTCAATCAAGGTCATCGGCGTATGAGTATGGCCGGGCATCACCAGATCATGGTGAATCTCGTCCGAGACCAGCACCAGATCGTGCCGTTTGGCGAAATCAGCGACCTGCTGGAGCTCTTCGCGGGACCAGACGCATCCGCCGGGGTTATGGGGCGAGCAGAGGATCACCATCTTTTCGCTACCAGTCATCTGTGCGTCATAGGCATCAAAGTCCATATGATAGCGGCCATTCTCAGGCACCATCTGGCATTCGACCACCTTGCGGCCAGAGGCGTTAATGACCTTCGCAAAAGCATGATAGACGGGGGTGAAAAGCACTACGCCGTCGCCGGGCGCCGTGAATGCGTCTACGCACATGGCTGTGCCGTTGACCAGACCGTGTGTGGTGAAGATATGCGCAGGGTCTAAATCCCAACCGTGGCGCTCTTTCATCCACCATTGGATCGCGGCGCGGTATTTGCTGTCGTCTCCGAAATAGCCATAGATGCCGTGATCCACCATTGCTTGCACAGCGTTCTGGACAACTGGCGCGGTCGCAAAATCCATATCTGCCACCCACATGGAAATACCCGTATCCGCAGGCACACCATAGATTTGTTCCATGCTGTCCCATTTCACACAATGTGTGCCGCGGCGTTCAATCGGGGTGTCAAAGCTCATCATATTTCTCCAGAAAGATTTGCGCAGAACCGTAACGCCGAAAGACTTATGTGCAAGCCCTGCTTGCGGGATCAGAGGGCATGCCCTACATCACCTTCCATGAAACGCCCAATCCTATACCACCCCGACCCGCGCCTGAAGAAATCCTGTGCCCCCGTTGATGATCTGACCGATGATCTACGGACACTGGCAGATGACATGCTGGCGACAATGTACGACGCACCCGGTGTGGGGCTTGCCGCGCCGCAGGTGGGGGTGCTGACGCGTTTGATCGTTCTTGATTGCGTCAAGGAAGAAGGTGAAAAGCCGCGTCCGTTGATTATGTTCAACCCGCAGCTTGTTGGTGTCTCGGACGCGCTGAACACTTACGAAGAAGGCTGTCTAAGCATCCCTGAGCAATTCGCTGATGTGACGCGCCCGGCAGAGGTAGAGGTGTCATGGATCGACCGCGACGGAAAAGAGCACCGCGAAGGTATGGACGGTTTGTGGGCCACTTGTGTGCAGCACGAGATTGACCACCTTGATGGCAAGCTTTTCATTGATCACCTCAAGCCGCTCAAACGGCAGATGATCACGCGTAAGATGGTCAAGTTCAAGCGTGAGCTGGCCCGCGGATGAGCGTGCTGCCGATCCTGCTTTGGCCCGATCCGCGGCTTATGGATATTTGTGCGCCGATTGAGGCGATTACGCCAGAGATCGAAGCGCTTGCAGCCGACATGCTAGAGACAATGTATGCTGCTCCGGGCCGTGGCCTTGCAGGACCACAGGTGGGCGCGATGCAACGTATTTTTGTGATGGACGTAGGGTGGAAAGAGGGGAAGCCGGATCCGCTGGTTTGCCTTAACCCGATGCTACAAGAGGTCAGCAAAGAGCGAGCCACCAACAGCGAAGGCTGCCTCAGCATTCCCGGCATCAGCGCTGATGTCTCGCGTCCTGCGCAGGTTCAGATGGTTTGGACCGGGCTGAATGGTGGGCGTTATGTCCAAAGTTTTACAGGGTTCGCCGCCGCCTGTGTCCAGCATGAACTGGACCATCTGGACGGCGTCGTCACCTTTGATCATCTCGACGCGCAAACCCGCGCGGCATTAGAAGCGGAGTATGCTGCATGACCGTCCGCACAATTCTACAATTGCCCGATAAGCGCCTGCGCAGCCCTTGCGAAGACGTCACCGAAGTAACGGATGACGTGCGCGCGATCTGGCAGGACATGATTGATACGATGGATGCCATGCCGGGTGTCGGTCTCGGCGCCCCCCAGATTGGGGTGATGCTGCGGCTTGCGGTCGTGGACACGTCCGAGGCACGGGATAAACGTATCCGGCTTGCCAACCCTGAAGTGATCGATGCTTCTGCAATCATGAATGTACACGAAGAGGCTTCGCCCTGTTTGCCCGGTGTATCAGCCAAGGTCAGCCGCCCACGCGGGGTGCGGGTTAAGTATCTGGACGAAACCGGTGCAAGTGTTGAGCGTGACTTTGTCGGGTTGGACGCCACCAGTGTGCAGCACCAGATCGACCACCTCGCCGGCAAGCTCTATTTTGATCGCCTGAGCAAAGTCAAACGCGACATGCTCTTGCGCCGTGCACGCAAGATGAAGGGCTAGACCAATGCGGATTGTCTTCATGGGGACGCCCGATTTTTCGGTACCGGTGCTGGATGCGTTGGTAGAAGCGGGCCACGAGATTGCAGCTGTCTATTCCCAGCCACCGCGCCCCGCCGGGCGCGGGAAAAAAGATCGCCCCGGTCCGGTCCATGCGCGCGCAGAGGCTTTGGGGTTTGAGGTGCGCACACCGTTGTCGCTGAAAATACCAGAATCCCAAGAGGCCTTTGCCGCGCTCAATGCGGATATAGCCGTTGTGGTGGCCTACGGGTTGATCTTGCCCCAAGCCATTCTTGATGCGCCTGCGCAAGGATGTCTTAACATCCATGCAAGTCTGCTGCCACGCTGGCGTGGAGCCGCGCCAATCCACCGCGCGATTATGGCGGGTGATGCGCAGACGGGTGTTTGCATCATGCAAATGGAGGCCGGGCTGGATACAGGCCCCGTTCTGCTGCGCGAGGCGTTGGACATCGGTGCGCAGGAAACCACAGCACAGTTGCACGACCGGTTAAGCACCATGGGCGCGCGTCTGATCGTAGAGGCGCTGGGCACGTTGGATGCGTTGGCGCCGCAGGTGCAGCCCGTTGAAGGTGTGACCTACGCCGCCAAAATCGACAAGGCCGAGGCGCGCATAGATTGGGGCCTGCCAGCCGTGCAGGTTGACAGATTGATCCGCGGGTTGTCCCCCTTTCCCGGCGCATGGTTCGAACACGAAGGGGTGCGGATCAAAGTGCTCGGGTCGACCTGTGTCGAAGGGGCAGGGCGCGCGGGCGTAGTGCTGTCTGACACCCTGCACGTTGCTTGCGGCGAAGGCGCCGTCGCGCTGACACGCTTGCAAAGGGCAGGCAAAGGCGCGCAGGATGTCGATGTGTTCCAGCGCGGTGCTCAGATCGCTGTTGGTACGGATTTGAGCAAAGGATAGCCCTATGTTTCCCACCATGATCGGAACTGTCGTGATTGCGGGGATCATTGGCTATCTCGCCGAAAAGACCGAGTTCACCCATAACGGCATATTGGCCAGCATCATCATTTGCGTGGGCGGAGCGTTCTTGTTCTACTTCATACGATTGATGTTCGGCTTCGGGTTTTCTTCACCGGGGGTGAACGCAATCGTGTCATCCATCGGTGCGCTGATTATTGTACCGTTTCACTGGCGGAAATAATTGTTCGGGGTCGAGCCCCGACACACATTCCTATCAACGAAATTAGACGAGTTCAGTTTTTTGGTGGCGCGCTTTTGTAGACTGGCAAATGCCAGCCAAAAAAGATCGAGCCTGCGCGCAGAACCCACGTCATAGCGGCCCCGATTATGAGGCCATAAGGCATGTCGGGCAGGTATGTTTTTAGCAAAACGCTTGTTGCGGCACCTGCGAAGGCGGCAGTCACGTAAAGCTCACCCTGTTTTAGTACGACTGGAACGTCACCCACCACAACGTCGCGCATCAGGCCGCCCATGCAGCTTGTCACGATGCCCATCAGCACGACGACGACAGGATCTTGGTCAAGGCTCATGGCGACACCAGCACCGGCAGCGACGGCAACGGCCAACGCAAAGCTATCGAGCCAAATGATTGTGCGCAGGCGGCTTTCCAGCAGGTGGGCAGTGAAAAAGGTGATCAGTGCCGCGATTGCAGCGGCCCCGAGATAGGATGGGTCAGCAATCCAGAAAATCGGATTTCGGTCGAGCAGAAGGTCACGGATTGTGCCGCCGCCGACTGCCGTAAGACACGCGATAAAGGCGAAGCCTACCAGATCAAGCTGTGCGCGGCTTGCCACCAATGCGCCGGTAAGCGCAAAGACGATTACGGAAGCGTAATCCAGAAAGCTGATCAACGTCATTTGGGTTTGAAGGGTGCCATGCCGGCGCGGGCAAGCGCATCGGCACGCTCGTTTTCGGGGTGGCCTGCGTGGCCTTTGACCCATTCCCATGTGACGCGGTGGCGGGCGTTCGCAGCATCAAGCCGCTGCCAAAGCTCAGCATTCTTTACGGGCTTCTTGGCAGCATTCTTCCAACCGTTTTTCTTCCAGCCAAAGATCCAGCCGGTGATTCCGTTTTTGACATAGTTGCTGTCAGTAACGATTGTGATCTCGGTGTCGCGCGCCAGTGCTTCCAGGGCGTGGATCGCGGCCAAAAGCTCCATGCGGTTGTTGGTGGTGTTGGCCTCACCGCCCTTGAGCTCTCGCTCTTTGACGACGGTTTTCCCGTCAACTGCCTGCATCAATGCTCCCCAGCCGCCGGGGCCGGGATTGCCCGAACAGGCGCCGTCTGTGTATGCGTATAATTTAGCCATATGCGGCGAGTGCTATCCAATCCGCATAGGTGCCGTCCAGCCCCTTATCACACCCCGTGTGCTTTTTGATCACGGTGAAGCCTGCGTCGGATAGCAAGCCGCGCAGTTCGGCGTCCATAACGTAGGTGTATTGGCGACCGATCGCGTCGCGCTTTGTCTCAGCGCCCAGCTTCATCGCGATGTGAAAACGGCCATTTGGCCTGATTGCGGTGTGCAGCGCCGTCAGGATTACAGGCAACGCATCACGGTCGGCATGGAGGAGGCTGAAGTTGGCCCAAATGCCGTCGTATAAGTTCACTCCGTCGATCTGGTCGAAGGTTCTGACCTCTGCGTGGACAAGGGGATGCTGGCTGGCAAGCGCGATCATCTCGGGGACAGCATCTGTGGCGTGCACCTTCAGTCCAGCGTCAGCCATAACAGCTGCTGCCGCGCCGGGGCCGCAGCCAAGGTCGAGAGCGCTGCCGTCCTTGGGCAAAGCGGTGATGAAATCAGAAAGCAGCGGATCTTTGGCCAACACTTGATCGGTGAGGGAGGCATAATGCGCTGACTGCTCGGCATAGACGGACAGGGTCTTAGGATCGCTCATTGATAGGCGCCGATAGAAAGGCAGGTCACCACGATGACCGTCAATAGGATCCGCAGGCGCATCCACCATCGTGGCGTCAAACCGTTACGGTAGAAGAAGTAGTCAAGTATAAGAAGGCCGATGAACCCGATGGCGAGGTAGAAGAGTGTGTCGGTGACCGCGCCGCCACGCACGAAGAAGGCCCAAAGCGCAGGCAAAACCGAGAGGGTATAGCCGACCGTGGCCTTCGTGCCTTCAACTTTGGTGGCAAACCCCCAAAGCACGCCGGACATGAATGACAGGATGATCGTGCCATAGAGCGATAGCGCTTCTAGGCTGTCCACTTTGGTGATCAATGGATTGCTGAGTGTTAACGTTGAAGCGAATGCCGTAGCGATAAATGGAAGCAGGCCGGCAAGGCCAAGCAACAGCGGGGTGCGTGGCATGCCGAACATCAGGCGCGCTCGAATGCGAGGCGACCGGCAAGTGCGGCGAAGATGGCGGCAAAGGAGCGGTTCAGCCACGTCATAACCCGTGCGGAGCCGACCAGACGGCGGCGCGCGCCAGCTGCGAATATGCCGTAAAGCGCGAAGACACCAAAGGTCATCGCCATAAATACGGCACCCATTGCGGTCATCTCGGCGGTGGCAGAGGCGGCGCTGCCAGACAAGAAGGGGGGCAGCAGAGCGAGAAAGAAGATCGATAGCTTCGGGTTGAGAATGTTGATCAAGGCGCCGCGCCGCGCGATTTGCCAGCCGCTTTGACGTGTTTTGGTTTCCTGCACGCTCAGCGCGCCGCCCTCTTTCAGGGTCTGCCAGGCAAGGTAGAGTAGATAAGCCACGCCAGCCCACTTTACCGCCGTGAACAACAATGCGGAGGTGTGCAGAACCGCGGCCAGTCCTAGCGTTGCGGCGGCCAAATGGGGCAGAATCCCGATGGTGCATCCCAACGCGGCCCAAAGCGCTGCGCGTCGACCTTGGCCCAGACCCAGAGCAAGGGTGTAGATCACGCCTGTACCGGGGGCCATGACAACAACGAGCGCGGTCAGTAGAAAGTGAAGAGTGATCATCGGGCGTACCTTTGCTGTGGTGCGAGGCCACGATGCCGCAGGATACCGTTGGTGTCCATGCCGTCTATCCGGCGGGCAGGATATCCGGACCTGTCCGAAAAAATGAGACGTTGTTCGTGAAGATGCTGTCGGGGCGCAGCAGGATCAGTCGTCCTTTGGGGTCATCAATTCGCGCGACGTTGGCAATAAACCAAGGGTTCCAGTCATCCTTAGGGCCTAGATATCGCGCTAAAAGCCGCTCAAACAGTGCTTGGTCCATCGCTGCGACCGTGGCGTGGCCGCGCAATCCAAGGTGCAGTAGGCGGCCGCTGGCTGCGTCGAAATCAGTTATCTCGACGCTGACGCGGGGATCAGCGCTGACGCGTTTCGTACTTGCGTTGTCGGTGCTGCCTAACATGCACAAGGCGCCGTCTTCCCAGTGATACCAAACCGGCGCTGTGCGCGGGCTGCCATCCGCAGCGGATGTGCCAAGTATGGCCATCAAAGGCCGGTCGAGAATGATCTTTGGATCGAAGGGTGTAGGCACAATCCCGTCAGACGGCTTCGCGCAGGACGCGGGGAACCTTGAATTCTACGTTTTCGACGGCGGTCTCGACCAGTTCTTCGGTGACGGCATAGCGTGCTTTGAATGCATCGATGACCTCGTTGATGAGGACCTCAGGGGCGGAGGCGCCAGCGGTGATACCGATGCTGGTGATCCCGTCCAGTGCGCGCCAGTCGATATCATCAGCACGTTGCACCAATTGTGCATAGGCGCACCCGGCGCGGGAACCCACTTCGACCAGTCTCTTTGAGTTGGAGGAGTTCGGCGCACCCACCACCAGCATCGCGTCGCACTTTGGCGCCATCGCTTTGACAGCTTCCTGCCTGTTGGTCGTGGCGTAGCAAATATCTTCCTTGTGCGGGCCGACAATTGCCGGAAAACGGGCTTGCAACGCGGCGACGATATCAGCGGTGTCGTCAATACTCAGTGTGGTTTGGGTAACATAGGCAAGCTTTGTGGCTTCGCGCACAACGACGTGGGCCACGTCTTCTGGCGTTTCTACCAGCAACACCTCGCCGGCGGGAAGCTGGCCCATCGTGCCGACCGTTTCGGGATGACCTTCGTGACCGATCATAATCATTTGCAAGCCTGCGTCTGCGTGGCGCTGGGCCTCGATGTGGACCTTGCTGACAAGGGGGCAGGTCGCGTCAACGTAAACCATGTTGCGGGCTTGGGCTGCGTTAGGCACAGATTTTGGTACGCCGTGGGCCGAAAAGATCACCGGCCGGTCGTCGGGGCATTCTGATAGTTCCTCTACAAACACAGCACCTTTTTCGCGTAAGCCGTCGACCACGAATTTATTGTGCACAATCTCGTGCCGGACATAGACGGGTGCGCCCCATTTGGTGAGCGCCATCTCGACAATCTTGATCGCGCGGTCGACGCCCGCGCAAAAACCGCGTGGTGCAGCAAGGTAGAGAGTAAGAGGGGGTTTGGTCATCGGTTGCTCCGTGATTGGCCTACAGAGGTAAGGTGCCAGTTGCGTCAGGTCCAGCCCAGAAACGGTGCAAATATACGCGCTAGATCCTGATATCGGGTGGGAGCATCAAGGCTGCTGCTTCGGCACGGTTGCGCACGCCGAGTTTGCGGTAACCGTGCTTGGCGTAGTCGGAGACGGTATGTACCGAGATATTGCAGATTTGCGCGGTCTCCACACGTGTCTTGCCTTGCGAGAGCAAGACGATCACTTCGCTTTCGCGCGGCGTCAGTTTGTCAAAGATGTCGGGAAGAGTGTGAGGCACAATCGCTGCGCGATTGTCCGCAGACACTGGCTGTTCCGGAGTCTCGATAAGCTCTTCGATCCGACGGTGGATGATCATGCAAAACAGTCGAAGTTCTTCTGCCTTGGGCAATAGTTTTTCGGAAAATTCGGTATTCTCCATTCGGTTGCCCAAGATGAAACCGCCGAAGCGGGTACTGCCCTTCAGGCGCATGGGAATGGCGATGCCCGCGTTGAAGCCGCGCGCGCCAGCCCGTTCGATAAAGGCGCGGTCAGCATCGGTGATGTAGGAATATCTATGGTAGAACGCTGGCCCGACGGGCTGAATATCATAGTTATTGCAGCAATGGATCAGAAACGGATCTTCGTGCGGCGGCGTTTCCGCATAAAGGTCTGGTATGTTGGAAAGGGCAAAAGGGTCTTCGAAGGAATTGGTCACGCTGACATAGATGGCGAAATCCATCCCGATGAGGGACATAACATCTAACAGACCAGCCCAGACGGCATCAAGTGTCTGACCTTTCTCAATGTTAGCGGCTTTATCAACAATCATCAAATAAACCTCCCTACCCCCCTTTTAAGGGGGGAGAAGCGTTCGGTCCAGCATGTTAAAAACCTAATCGGGCCGTGCAGTGAGATCGCAATTTACTGGCCCGGCTGATTCCACGGCCTGATATATTTTAATTATGACCATGCACCGATGCCGCAAAAACGGCTCGGTGCATTATTTTTTTGGGCGCCGGCTCCAGAGTTCTTCGCGCTATCAACCTGCGTTATTGTCGGATGGCTCGCGCGGGGGGCGTCCGATGACATCACGCAGATCGTCAAGTTCGATGAAGTTATCGGCCTGACGGCGTAATTCGTCCGAAATCATCGGAGGTTGGCTGCGGATGGTCGACACCACGGATACCCGTACGCCTTGGCGCTGAAGGCTTTCTACCAGCGGACGGAAATCCCCATCGCCGGAGAAAATGACAATGTGGTCGAGGTGAGGTGCGAGCTCCATCGCATCGACGGCCAGTTCGATGTCCATGTTCCCTTTTACCTTACGTCGCCCCATGCTGTCCGTATACTCTTTGGCCGGTTTTGTGACCATCGAGTAGCCGTTGTAGTGCAGCCAGTCCACCAATGGGCGGATCGGAGAATACTCGTCATTTTCCAGCAGGGCAGTGTAGTAGAAGGCGCGCAGCAGCTTGCCTCGGCGCATAAATTCAGAGCGTAAAAGCTTGTAATCTATGTCAAAACCAAGTGTTTTGCCCGCAGCGTAGAGGTTGGAGCCGTCGATGAAGAGGGCCAGCCGCTCGTCTTTGTAAAACATATGAAGTCCTTAAATTCTGGAGCGTATTGCCGCACAATTCCAAATACGTCAAATGGGAAAGTTAGTATCGTTAATCAAGTTGTTATCTATAATGCAAGAATGCCCGATTTATTATAGGAGTGTCATGGGGAAAATTGATTGTAGTACAACAGTGGCAGAAAGCTGCTATGTGGTCGCCTTGGGATCTAACTTGGGTATTGGAGACGTTGGCCCGGCTGAAGTGCTTGAAAGGGCATTGGAAGTCCTGAGGAGCAGGGGGTTTGCGATTCGGTCACTGAGCCGGTTTTTTCGAACGCCGGCGTTTCCAGCGGGCGCAGGCCCTGATTTTGTGAATGCAGCTGCTGTGCTCGATGCGCGATTTGATCCTTTCGAGGTGTTGGCGCATTTGCACGCAGTCGAAGCTGAACTGAACCGCACCCGTGAGGTGCGTTGGGGGGCGCGGACGTTGGATCTGGATCTGATCGCGGCGGAGGATCTGGTGTTGCCGGACAGCAAAACGCACCAATACTGGCGTGAGATACCGCTAGACGTGCAAAAGACCGCCACGCCTGATCAATTGATTCTGCCCCATCCGCGATTGGGGGAGCGCGCCTTCGTGTTGGTCCCGTTGCTGGACGTAGCACCTGACTGGCGCCATCCGGTGACCGGAATGAGTGTTCGGGAGATGCATGACGCATTGCCGCAGGCGATGCGCGATGAGGTGCGTGCGCTATAATACCTGCTTGTAAATCTAGCAGAACGGGCCTAGGTAGCGTGTTCCAGCAGATATTTTATTGGAGCGTCCAATGGCCCGCGTAACCGTCGAAGATTGTGTTGATAAAGTCCCGAACCGGTTTGAGCTGGTCATGCTTGCGGCACACCGTGCTCGTGAGATAGCTGCAGGATCTCCTGTAACTGTGGACCGCGACAACGATAAGAACCCTGTGGTTTCGCTGCGCGAGATCGCGGATGAGACGCAGTCGGCTGACGATCTGCGTGAGCGTCTGATCGAAAGCAACCAACACCAGATCGAAGTGGATGAGCCTGAAGAGGACGCCATGGCGATTCTTATGGGTGCCGAGCAGGACAAGCCGGAAGAAGACAGCATGTCCGAAGAAATGCTTTTGCGGCAGTTGATGGCTGCGCAAGGGCAGGGGTGATTGCGGCGGGATTGACCGTTCCGTTTGAGGGCTGAGGCAGATAATGACAACCACTGCCGATGACCTTGTCACATTGGTTCGCGGGTTTAACCCCAAAACAAACGAAGCGTTGATCCGCGCGGCCTATGCCTACGGGGAACGCATGCATGACGGGCAGCTCCGGCATTCCGGAGAGCCCTACTTTACCCATCCTGTAGCTGTTGCCGCCATTCTGGCATCGCAACAGCTGGATGATGCCACGATCATCACAGCGCTCTTGCATGACACCATCGAAGACACGCCCGCCTCCTATTCGGAAGTGCAGGAGAAGTTCGGTAAGGAAGTCGCAGAGCTGGTAGACGGCGTGACGAAGCTGACCAATCTGCAGCTGAATTCATCAGAGACCAAGCAGGCCGAAAACTTTCGCAAGCTGTTCATGGCGATGTCCAAGGATTTGCGGGTTATTCTGGTGAAGCTCTCGGATCGCTTGCACAACATGCGCACGATCAAGGCGATGCGCCCTGAAAAGCAGGCGCAAAAAGCCCGTGAAACCATGGATATCTATGCGCCGCTTGCGGGACGGATGGGTATGCAGTGGATGCGCGAAGAGCTGGAAGATCTCGCTTTTCGGGTTCTCAACTCCGAAGCGCGCCATTCGATCATGCGCCGCTTTATCATGCTTCAGAAAGAAACTGGCGATGTGATCTCGCGGATCACGACGGATATGCGCAAAGAGCTGGCCAAAGCAGGCGTCGAAGCCGAAGTTTTTGGCCGCGCGAAGAAACCTTATTCGATCTGGCGCAAGATGGAGGAAAAGGAGCAATCTTTTTCCCGTCTCTCGGATATCTACGGATTTCGGGTGATTACAGACAGCGAGGAGGATTGCTACCGTGCGCTGGGCGCGATCCACCGGCGGTGGCGCGCTGTGCCGGGGCGTTTCAAGGATTATATCAGCCAGCCCAAAACGAACGGCTATCGTTCTATCCATACGACCGTTTCGGGCCGGGATGGTAAGCGGGTCGAGGTTCAGATCAGAACGCGGCAGATGCATGATGTGGCGGAAACAGGCGTTGCTGCGCATTGGTCTTACCGCGACGGTGTCCGCTCTAAAAACCCGTTTGCAGTGGATCCCGTCAAATGGATTGCGCAACTGACAGAACAGTTCAACGGCGAAGACGATCACGAAGACTTCCTCGAAGCGGTCAAGCTGGAGATGTATACTGACAAGGTATTCTGCTTCACACCCAAGGGTGAAGTAATCAAGCTGCCGCGCGGGGCCACGCCGATCGATTTCGCCTATGCCATCCACACGCGCATCGGCTCGGCCTGTGTGGGCGCCAAGATTGACGGGCTACGGGTGCCGCTGTGGACGCGCGTGAAGAATGGTCAGTCGGTTGAGATCATCACGGCCGAAGGCCAAACGCCGCAGGCCACCTGGTTGGATATTGCGACAACGGGCAAAGCCAAGACAGCCATCCGCCGCTCTCTGCGTGAAGTGGATCGTGCGCGATTCATCAAGCTGGGGCGCGAGCTGGCACGCTCGGCCTTTGAGCATGTGGGCAAACGGGCGACAGACAAGGCGCTGGCAACTGCCGCCAAAGCATTGCGTGTTGGCGGTGTGGATAACCTGCTGGAACAGCTGGGCAGTTCCAACCGCACCGGCCGCGAGGTGGTAAGCGCGGTTTATCCCGAGCTTGGTCTGGTGACTGGCGAAGAAGTGGATCGCAAGCGGGCGGTGATCGGGCTTGAACCGGGGCAATCTTTTGATCGGGCTTCATGTTGTGAGCCGCTGCCGGGCGAACGCATCGTCGGAATTACCTTCCGTGGCAAAGGCGTAACCCTGCATGCTATCGACTGTGACAGGCTGAGTGACTACGAAGAACAGCCAGACCGTTGGCTTGATCTGCGCTGGCATGATGGCAGCCACCCCGCTGTTTACGGTGTTACCATTGAGCTGACAGTCGCTAACGACCGTGGCGTCCTTGGACGTATCTGCACATTGATCGGTGAGGCCGGGGCGAACATCGCTGACATGAAATTTGTGGAGCGGAAGCAAGATTTCTTCCGTGTTTTGGTACATGTAGAACTGCGCGACGCCGCCCAACTTCATTCGCTGATGCTCACGCTGGAAGCTGAAAACGATGTCGCTGCTGTCAGCAGGTACCGCAATGTGAATGCTACTGGAGAGGGTGCTGCGGCCGGGGGCCAGTTGCTGTGATTTTCAAGCGCCGCGATCCCAAATCACTCGGTCGCTCCGTGGCTGAATTTCTTTGGCCCCGTGGGGGATGGGCGCGCGCGTTTCACTACGTCAAGCACCGCATGCGCCGTTTGCCTGACAGTCCCGAACGGATCGCCCGGGGGATTTGGGCCGGTGTGTTTATCACATTTACGCCGTTGTTTGGGATGCACTTTCTCTTTGCTGTGCTGATCTCCAGGGCAATGAAGGGCAACATTCTTGCGTCGCTCATGGCGACCTTCGTCGGTAATCCGTTGACGTTTGTTTTTATCGCGTTGTCCTCGTTGAAGTCAGGCCATTGGATATTGGGGACGGAGTTGCAGGAAGGCGAATTGCGCGCGCTCAGCCGCAAGTTCGCTGATGCGGGCGGCGACCTTTGGCACAATGTTATCTCGATCTTTACACCAGACAAAATGGACTGGTCCGGTCTTGCCATCTTTTCCCGCGATGTCTTTTACCCCTATCTAATGGGCGGCATTGTGTCAGGTATCTTCTTTGCGACACTGGCCTACTATCTGGCTGTTCCGGTTCTGCGGGCGTATCAAAAACGCCGCAGGGGGGTGATCAAGGCAAAGTTCGAGGCGCTGAAGGCTAAGACCGCCGCGAAAGCCGAAGAGAAAAAGCAGGCTGCAAAAGACAAAAAGGAGAGAGCGAATGGCTGATAAGAAAAAGCTGCGTTTGGGTGTAAACATCGACCACGTCGCAACTGTGCGTAACGCGCGCGGTGGCAACACGCCTGACCCGTTGCGCGCTGCCCGCATCGCACAAGAAGCCGGCGCTGATGGTATCACCGCACATCTGCGTGAAGACCGCCGCCACATCTCTGATGCAGACATCGAGGGGCTGGTTGAAATGCTGACAGTGCCATTGAACTTTGAGATGGCCGCTACCGAAGAGATGCAGGCGATTGCCCTGCGCCACAAGCCGCACGCGGTTTGCATCGTGCCGGAAAAGCGCGAAGAGCGCACAACCGAAGGCGGGCTGGAAGTCGCGCGCGAGGAGAACCGCCTTGCTCACTTCATCGCGCCGTTGCGGGATGTCGGCTGCCGGGTATCAATCTTCATCGCAGCAGAGCAGCGTCAGATCGAAGCAGCGCACCGCATTGGTGCGCAAGTGATCGAACTCCACTCAGGCGCCTATTGCGACGCCTATCATGAAGGCCGTTTTCAGCAGGCCGAGCATGAATTGGGCAAACTGCGCGATATGTCGACTTTTGCACATGGGCTAGGTCTTGAGGTGCATGTCGGGCACGGATTGACCTATGACACGGTAACCCCCGTCGCAGCCTTTCCCGAGGTCGTGGAGCTTAACATCGGGCATTTCCTGATTGGAGAGGCTATTTTTCTGGGGCTTGAACCCGCAATAGCAGAGATGCGCCGATTGATGGATGAAGCGCGCGCAGTCTAGGCAGTTTTGCAGAAGGGCTGACGATGATCTTGGGTATTGGCACTGATTTAGCAAATATCGACCGGATAAAGCGCACTCTGGACCGTTTTGGTGAACGGTTTCGCAATCGTGTGTTTACGCCAATCGAACAAGCCAAGGCGGAGCGGCGCGTGGATGTGGCGGGTACCTATGCCAAACGCTGGGCCGCAAAAGAGGCGTGCTCCAAAGCGTTGGGGACTGGATTGCGCATGGGGATCAGCTGGCGCGATATGGCAGTGAGCAATTTGGGCACTGGCCAGCCCGTCATGGAAGTGACCGGATGGGCCGCTGAACGTCTGGCGACCATGACGCCGGAAGGCCATGAGGCCATCATTCACGTGACCCTTACGGACGATCACCCATGGGCGCAGGCATTTGTGGTGATTGAGGCGCGCCCCCTAGGGTGACGCGCACCTTGACACGACGCGCTGCCCTGCGCATGTAACCCACGTAATACACGCTAGGAGCGCCGGATGGCCAAGACCGAAAAGACAGACAATGCGATTGTCGAAACGATCAAGACTGTTGTCTATGCTCTGTTGATTGCAGGTGTCTTCCGCACCCTGTTTTTCCAGCCTTTCTGGATCCCTTCCGGCTCGATGAAAGAGACCCTGCTGATCGGCGATTTTGTCTTTGTGAACAAGATGGCGTATGGCTATTCCTATGCGTCCTGTCCAAGTGTGATCATGCCGAGCGTCGGCATTAACGTAGACGCCAAAAAGCTATGCGGCGTGTTTGATGGCGATAACACGCGCCTGTTCGGCAGTGAGCCAGAGCGTGGCGATGTGGTCGTGTTCCGTCATCCGATCTCTGGTCGCGACTATATTAAACGGCTAATTGGTCTGCCCGGTGACCAGATCCAGATCATCAACGGTATTGTTCAGATCAACGGTGTTGCCGCACCACAAGAACCCGCAGGCCAGTTCGAAGAGCTGATGGAGCTGCAAGGCCCTCAGGCCCTGCGTCCGCGTTGCGCCAACGGTGCCGTCGGTCAGGGTGGAATGTGCCTCAAGGATCGCGCGATCGAAACCCTGCCGAACGGGGTGAGCCATGCGGTGCTGGATATTAGTCCTCAGGCCTCTGACCGTACCGGTGTCTACACCGTACCGGAGGGCAATTATTTCTTCATGGGTGATAACCGTGATAACTCAGCCGATAGCCGTTTGGCCCAAACAGCTGGTGGTGTTGGTTTTGTCCCGTACGAAAACTTGATTGGTCGGGCCGATCGGATCGTGTTCAGCTCGGGGGGGCGTTCAATGTTGTTCTTCTGGACGTGGCGTTCCGATCGCTTTTTTAAAGCGATAAAGTGAAGCTGTCCTCTGAACTCAGAGCGTTCGAGAAGCGCCTCGGTTATACGTTTCAGTCGCCGCAATTGCTGAACGAAGCAGTGACTCATGCGTCGATGTCTACGGCAAACCGTGATGACAATCAGCGGCTTGAGTTTTTGGGCGACCGTGTGCTGGGCCTTGTGATGGCTGAAGCTTTGCTGACGCTTGATACAAATGCATCAGAGGGCCAGCTGGCCCCGCGGTTTAATGCGTTGGTGCGCAAAGAAGCCTGTGCCGATGTCGCGCGTGATATCGACATTGGCGCGGTTCTGCGTCTTGGCCGGTCCGAGATGCTGTCAGGCGGTAGACGCAAGCAGGCGCTGCTGGGTGACGCGATGGAGGCGGTAATTGCCGCAGTCTATATCGACGGCGGCTTTGATGCTGCACGCGCGCTGGTGCTTCGGCTCTGGGGTGATCGGACAACGTCTGTTAAGGATGATGCGCGGGATGCTAAGACATCCTTGCAGGAATGGGCACAGGCCCGGGGGCTTGAACCACCTGCCTATGTATTGACGAAGCGGAGCGGGCCGGACCATGCTCCGATATTCACAATCGCCGCGCAGCTGTCGACCGGACAGACTGCGAGCGCGACAGCGGGCGCCAAACGCGCCGCAGAACAAGACGCCGCAGCATCGCTGTTGGCGCAATTGGAGCGAGACACATGACCGAAACACCGACACGCGCGGGGTTCGTTGCCCTCATTGGAGAACCCAACGCGGGTAAGTCGACGCTTCTTAACAAGATGGTCGGGGCGAAAGTTTCAATCGTCACGCACAAGGTGCAAACCACGCGTGCGCGCATTCGTGGTGTTGCCATGCAGGGCGCAAGCCAGATTGTTTTCGTGGACACGCCCGGCTTGTTCCAGCCGCGTCGCAGGCTTGACCGCGCGATGGTTGCAGCCGCTTGGGGTGGGGCATCGGACGCTGATATTGTGGTCCTGTTGGTCGAAGCGCAGCGTGGCGTCACCGAAGGCGTAGAGCGTATTCTGACCCGTCTGAATGAGATTGGTAAAGGCGCACGCGTCGCTCTGGCCATCAATAAGATTGACCGTGTCGAAGCGCCTGTGTTGCTAGGGCTCAGCCAAAAACTGAATGAAGCGTATCCCTTTGTCGAGACCTTCATGATCTCTGCCGAAAAGGGCCATGGCGTAGACGCGCTGCGCGCCTGGCTTGCTGGTGAATTGCCTGAAGGGCCATGGCTCTATCCCGAGGACCAGATTGCCGACCTGCCTATGCGGATGATTGCGGCCGAAATGACGCGCGAAAAACTGACCCTCCGCTTGCATCAGGAACTGCCGTACCAGTTGACCGTTGAGACGGAGAACTGGGAAGAGCGCAAGGATGGATCGGCGCGTATTGACCAGTTGATCTATGTTATGCGGGACGGCCACAAAGGGATCGTTCTGGGCAACAGGGGTGAGACGATCAAGTCCGTCAGCAAGGCTGCGCGTGAAGAGATGGAAGAGTTTCTCGGGCGTAAGGTTCACCTGTTTCTGAAGGTGAAGGTCCGGCCGAACTGGCTTGAAGACGCCGAGCGCTATTCCGAGATGGGGCTGGAGTTCAAGGACGGCAACCAATGATGCGCAGCATCTCCTGCCGACCTGAGTGCATCCTGCTCAAGAGGCCGTCGTGTCTCGTCTGACGGCAAGGTTCTGGGTTGATGCCTATCTGGCGCGGCTGCGGATGTTTGACATTCCCGCCTTTGTCGTCGCCCACGGGGATGACACAGGCGGTGCCGTTCTGGTGAAGCTGGCAACGCTGGATGGCAATGCGACGGTATTCCAACGCTCCTTCGATCTTATCAGCGGCGAACGTGTTTGGGTGGAGCTGGCCGGTGGCCCTGAATCTGAGGTGGACGAAGCCGTGCGCAAGCAGCGCGGATTCGATCCTGACCTTTGGGTAATCGAGGTTGAAGACCGAGAAGGTCGGCACCTACTGGATCAAGAGGGTCTTGGCTGATGGAGTGGCGCGATCAGGGCATCTTGCTGAGTGCGCGCCGCCATGGAGAGACATCTGCGATCATCGAGATGTTTACACCCTCGCAGGGGCGCCACGCCGGCGTTGTGCGAGGCGGAACCAGCCGGAAAATCGCCCCAATTTTGCAGCCCGGCGCACAGTTGGATGTGGCATGGCGCGCGCGGCTGGAAGATCATATGGGGGCGTTCACCGTAGAGCCTGTACGCAGCCGCGCTGCGATAGCGATGGGCGGGCGGCTGTCATTGGCGGGGCTGAACGCGGTGACTGGATTGATCAGCTTCAGTCTGCCGGAACGCGAAGTTCATCTGCCACTTTATCACCGCACCGAAGCTTTGTTGGACTTGCTGGGCCATGATGATGTCTGGCCGCTGGCTTACCTCCATTGGGAGCTTAGTCTGCTGGAAGAGCTTGGCTATGGTCTTGATCTGGCCAGTTGCGCTGTTACGGGGGCTACCGAAGGGTTGGCCTATGTTTCACCCAAATCCGGGCGGGCGGTTTCTCGTGAAGGGGCGGGGGACTGGGCTGAGCGGTTGCTACCCCTACCGGATGTGCTGCGCGGGGTAGGTGATGCTGGTGACGCGGAGATTGCGGAAGGTTTCAAAACAACCGGATATTTCCTGACGCACCATCTTGCTGCAGGTCTTGGGGGCAGGCCACTGCCGCAAGCGCGGGCGCGCTTTGTCGAGGCGTTTAATCGCTCGCTCTGAAAACCATTCTGGTACCGTCCGGACTGATCAGCACAAGCGTGTCATCCTCAACCTTGGAAATGCTCGCGGTCTCTAGCGCGGCAAGGAAAGCGACTTCGGCCTCGATTTCGGGACACCCCCTTCTGGTGCTGCCAATCGGGCCGGCATCAAAGGTTGGGTAGGGGGCTTTCATGCCGCCGAAATATCGATTGCAGGGGCCTTCGCCTGCTATTTCACCCGCTTTGGGGAATGTGAGGGTGGCGCGGGTAGGAAAGGGTGCGCCGTTAAACTCTTTCAGCAACCAGACCCGATCCGCACCACCGTATATGCGCTGGAAGTCGTCGGCGCGGCAGGCTGTCAGCGAGACAACCAGCAAGGCAATCGAAATGAGCGACTTCATGCTAGGGCAAGTACCGTATCCACGAGGGCCTCAAAGGCCGCGTGTGTGTCTGTCTCTGCCTTGATTTGTGGCAGGCCAACAAGCGCGGCGAGCAGCGATTGTCCGAACGCTGGATTGCGCAGTCCGATTTGGTTGAGCAGATGTTGAAGGTAAGTCAAGCGTTCTGCGTCCACCTCTGCGACGGCAGAAGCTACGGCTGAGTCGGACTGAGACCAGACGCGCAATGCAGACTCGGTAGGTGTATTCAGAATGCTGTGTCCGAAGGCGCGCAACGCGGTTTCCGCGCTTTCCCCGGCCTCAAGCCGCTCCATCACATCAGAGAGGGCGCGCGTATGCCACTGACGTACAAGGGCAGTGTGATACGCCGGGACGTCCTTGAAGTGCCAGTAGAAAGACCCTTTGGTGGTCCCAAGACGACGCGCCATAGGTTCTGCAGCAAGACAGGCCGGGCCCTCCGCACAAAGTGCGGCGAATCCAGCATCTATCCATTTTTCCGGTGAAAGGCGCGTGCTTGTCATACCTATCGGGGTATGCGCAGGCGGGGCGCGCCGCAAGGGGCGCCCCGCCTTGGTCGGCAAAGATCAGCCCAAGATGCGGCGGGCGATAACCTGTGCCTGAATTTCAGCCGCTCCCTCAAAGATGTTGAGGATACGGGCGTCACACAGAACGCGGCTGATCTTGTATTCCAGCGCAAAGCCATTGCCGCCGTGGATCTGCAACCCGTTGTCCGCAGCAGCCCACGCCACACGTGCGCCGAGCAGCTTCGCCATCCCTGCTTCCACGTCACAGCGGCGACCCTCGTCCTTCTCGAACGCAGAGAAATAAGTGAGCTGACGCGCCACCATTATCTCAACAGCCATCATCGCCAGCTTGCTGGAGACGCGCGGGAAGTTAATAAGCGCTTTGCCGAACTGTTTGCGGTCAATGGCGTACTGCATAGAGATATCCAGCGCGGACTGCGCCACGCCAATGGCACGGGCCGCTGTTTGGATGCGGGCGCTTTCGAACGTTTCCATCAGCTGTTTGAAGCCTTTGCCTTCTGCGCCGCCAAGAAGGTTCTCGGCTTTGACTTCGAAACCGTCGAAAGCCAGCTCGTATTCCTTCATGCCGCGATAACCGAGTACTTCAATTTCGCCGCCAGTCATGCCGTCGGTCGGAAAGGGATTTTCGTCGGTTCCCGGGGTCTTCTCGGCCAGGAACATCGACAGGCCTTTATAATCTGTCGTGTCAGGATCGGTGCGGGCCAGCAGGGTCATCACATGGGTACGCGCAGCATGGGTGATCCATGTTTTGTTGCCAGTGACTTTATAGGTTTCGCCATCTTTGACCGCACGGGTGCGAAGGGAGCCCAGATCAGAACCGGTGTTCGGTTCTGTAAACACAGCGGTCGGCAGGGTTTCTGCACTTGCGATGCGCGGTAGCCATTTTTGCTTTTGTTCGTCTGTGCCGCCAGCAATGATAAGCTCTGCTGCGATTTCGGAACGAGTGCCAAGCGAGCCTACACCGATATATCCACGCGAAAGCTCTTCGGACACAACGCACATGGATGCCTTGGACAGTCCAAAGCCTCCGAATTCTTCAGGGATCGTAAGGCCGAATACGCCCATCTCGGCGAGATCGTCGATGATTTCCATCGGGATCAACTCGTCCTTGAGGTGCCATTCGTGGGCGAACGGTTCTACCTTCTCTACTGCGTAGCGGCGGAACTGCTCGCGAATCATCTCAAGCTCTTCATCAAGGCCGGAGGCCCCGACTGTGACGTTGGCGGAGTGCTCTTGCATCAGCTCGACAAGGCGGGTGCGGGCAGCTTGGGTGTTGCCGCCCTGCGTCAGGGTCATGATCGCTGGCTCCATCAAGCCGCGCTGGTCGTCCTGACCAAGGCCAAGATCTTGCAGGCGGACGATCTCACCCTGATTCATCTGGATGCCGCCATAGATCTGCCACAGGTATTCGCCGAACGCGATCTGGTGGATCAGGGCTTCGGTCTCGCCGAACTTGCCATCCTTCTCCAGCGCCTCGGCCCAGGATTGCATCTGGCGCAGGGCCTGTGCGTAGGTCGCCAGCCATGCCAGCCCGTGAGCAGCAGTTTGGTTTTGCTCAACCAGTGCGTTTGATACGCGGCCGTTTTCAGTGACCATCGTACGAACAGTTTCGGTTGCGCGGCCAAGAACCGCCTCAACAGGTGCCACGGCCGATGCTGTAAGCTTCAGCAGATCGTCAAGGAGGGCAGGCGCCTCCATATTCAGCTGTCCATCATGTGCCATCATCTACATCCTTTTTTACTTAGCGCTCGGCATAATCACTTTGCAGGTGCAGCGCAACAAAGATACGTTTGGCTGCGTCAATATGGTCGAAAATTTCGCTGCCGAATTTCGGTGCGCCGGAAATTCAATTTGCTATGTAGGGCCATGGATATAATTTTCCCGCTTTTATCACCATATGAGCTTGGCCTCGCCGCTTTGATTGCGATTCTCGCGGGGTTTGTCAAAGGCGTGGTGGGATTCGCGATGCCTTTGGTCTTTATATCGGGCCTTACGACCTTTATGCCCCCCGAGCTTGCCTTGGCAGGGCTGATTGCGCCGACCCTCGTTACAAATGCACATCAGGCGTTGCGGCAGGGAATGCAGGCGGCGGTTCGGTCTACGATTGAGTTCCGCGTGTTTCTTGCCTGCGGTGGTGTGGCGCTGATCGGTTGTGCCCAACTTGTCCGATTGTTTCCGGATCAAGTAATGCTCGGCGTGATAGGTGTGCCTGTGACCTTCTTTGCGCTGCTACAATTGGCGGGGTATACGTTCAAGCTTTCTGGTCGCAACACGCGGGTCGAGATCACTGCCGGTGCGATCGCCGGCGCGTTGGGAGGGCTTTCCGGTATATGGGGGCCGCCGACTGTCGCATATCTGACTGCGCTGAACACACCCAAGCAAGACCAGATGCGGGTTCAGGGTGTGATCTATGGGCTCGGTGCGGTTGCATTGCTTGTCGCACATGTCGGCTCGGGCGTATTACGTGCCGAGACGATAGGCTTTTCGCTCGCGATGGTGCCCACTGCGTATCTGGGCATGTCGATCGGGATGTCTGTCATGGACAGAATCGACCAGACCGTTTTTCGCCGCCTGACGTTGCTTGTGCTTCTGGTGGCGGGTCTAAACCTGATACGGCGGGCATGGTTTGGGTGATTACCCCTGCCGAGCAACCGTCATGCCAGAAACATCTTCGATAAACGTCACGATTCGGGATTTCACTTTGTCATCCTGAATAGAGGCCAGAGCGTTGACGATCTCCATTCCAGAATCTTGGGTAGGAGAACTGCTGTTCGCGTCTTCGTAAAGGCCTTCAAAGAAGTAGGCAGGCGAAACTTCGAATATCTGACCTAATTCAAAAAGGCGGCTTGCCGCGATTCTATTTGATCCGATTTCGTACTTCTGAATTTGCTGAAACGAAAGTCCAAGACGTTGAGCGACGTCTGTTTGTGAATAACGGCGGAGTGTTCTTATTTCTCTGAGCTTCCGCCCAACATGTACGTCTACTGGATGCGCCATAAATAACTAACCTCTGGTTGTGTGTGTACAGCATTGCGAAAAAACGCTCATTCGATCAATTGGATAGATTTATTAAGTTTCGATCAATTTATGTCAGATACCTGAGTGATTGCCTCAACGGCAACAGGTGATTTTTGTTGCTCAAATGGGTGATTTGTGGTCATTACTTTGCATGGGATCGAATTTGAAGATATCTCTGCCGCCGAAGAAGCAAGAGCCTCCCCCGGCTTTGCTTTATGAAATGATGCGCTCTTTTTCTGCCTTGGCGGACACTCTGAATTTGTCTCAGGCTGTTGAGGAGTTGGGCAGCACCCGTCAGACCGTGCGTCGACACATCAGCCACCTCGAAGAGGCGATGGGTCACAAGCTGTTCGAGGTGCAGCAACGCCGCTACACGTTGACGGAGCATGGCATGCATGCGTTGGCGCCGGCGCGACTGCTTCTTGATCAAGGAAGCGTTTGGTTGCAGGGCAAATTTAAGAATGTAGATGGCATGTTGCGTGTCTCCTTCGAGGGCGACACTGGCTGGATGTTTGATCAACAGCAGCTTCCGATGAGCCGGATTTGGTCAGGCAAATCAGAGCTGTTGCGCGAGGCGTTGAAGGCTTGGACGAAAAGCGAAGGCATGCTCGAAAGTCCGGAGATGCTGTACGTCCGACCTTATATATTGGCCTACCGCGAGATCGCCGATTGCTGGATATGCGTCGAAGTCGGGGAAAGGTCCTTTTACTCTAACTGGTATGGTTGGGCCGAGGCGCGGAGCAGCGTTGGCCGGGATCTCAACCAATTTCCCGGCGGTGAGCAGTTTATGAGCCTTGCGACGGCCCCGTTCACTGACGTGAGCGAGAGCCACGGTGTCAGGATCGATCAAATTGTAAGCAAAATGCGCCTCAGCCCCGATGGGCCAATTCAGTATATTGCATTTGACCGACTGCTGTTGGGCGTGCAGTTGCCTGATGGATCGCCGGCGATCATTTCAGTTGTGGATCGGCCGGAAGAGATACTGATTACAGGCGTGGATAAGTGCCTATTGGATCAGGTCTCCGCCAAAGGAAGGGTGGATTTTGTAAAGGAAACATAAATTCGGGCATTTTTTCGCAAGTTCCGGTAACCTAGGCGTGTACCGGAGCAAAAGGCGAATCTAAATGACACTGATCAAAATGCAAACTGGCGACCGTTTTGTTGCCAATAGTGCTGAAATTTTCCAACGATATGGCGTAACGTTGGAAGTTGGTTATGATTTTGAAGAGTACCGCAGTTTACTGAAAGAAGCACGTCCCGATCATGAACTGGGCGCGCCGTATGATCCACGTTACCGTGAAATGACAGCGCAGAATGCTCTTTGGATCGTTGGGCGTAACACAGCCGGAAAGGTTGTTCATACGCAAGCTCTCCGAATGCTGGAGAACCACGCGATGTCGGTCGGAGAGTATTTTAGCCGTCGGTTTCGCGAATATCCGCCATCTGTTCCGATGCTCGACCTTGAACGTTCGCGGTTCCGTGCTGGGCCCGGGGCTATGCGGATGTTCGGGTCAGTTGCTTATCATGGAGAGTTCTGGATTGCCCCCGGTGCAGAAAGCCTGCGCGGGCAGGGCATGTCCTGCGTCTTGGGGCGTTACGGCTTCTTTGAGGCGATTCAGCATTGGGACCCGGACCACATTGTAGCGTTCATGGCAAAGGGCATCGCATTTAAAGGCCTCGCGGAGCGTACGGGATGGATGCATACTCAGCCCGGCGCGCTGCGCTGGTTCCTTAAGGGGAATGACGTGCCGATTGAGGGGTTTATGGCCTATATGGACCGAGAAGACCTGCATTACGTCCTGGAACTGCCTTTGAACGACTTGGTCGCGATGGCAGCCTGAATCTGTAAAATTGTAATCACTGAATTAGGAAGGGCCGCTGTCATAACAGCGGCCCTTCTTCAATCTAATTGCCGAATTAGCGAATGACGGCGGCTTTCACTTCATCGTCAATATGTGGCATGTATTGTTCGAAATTGTCTGCGAACATCTTCACCAGTTTTGTGACCTGACGGTCATACGCTTCTGGGTTGTCCCAAGTGCGACGTGGATCCAGCAGGATGTCCGCAACACCACCAACAGAGACAGGCACTTCAAAGCCGAAGTTTTCGTCCACACGGAACTTGCCGGCGACAAGCGATCCGTCAAGGGCGGCGGTCAGCAGCGCACGTGTCGCACGGATCGGCATACGGGAGCCGGTGCCGTAAGCGCCACCGGTCCAGCCCGTGTTGACCAGCCAGCAGGTCGCGCCGTGCTGGGCGATCTTTTCACGCAGCAGGTTGCCATAGACTTCGGGACGGCGTGGCATGAACGGTGCGCCAAAGCAGGTAGAGAAGGTTGGCTCTGGCTCTGTCACGCCGCGTTCTGTGCCTGCCACCTTTGAGGTAAAGCCGGACAGGAAGTGGTACATCGCTTGTGCTGGGGTCAGGCGTGCGATGGGTGGCAGCGTGCCGAAGGCATCGCACGTCAGCATGATGATGTTTTTCGGGTGACCGCCGACCGCCTTTTTGGAAGCGTTCGAGATGTAGTGCAGCGGGTATGCGCAACGCATGTTGGCCGTCAGGCTGTCATCGTCGAAATCAAGGTCTTTGGTTTCGTCGTCGTAGACCATGTTTTCGATCACAGTGCCGAATTTTTCGGTCGTCGCGTAAATTTCAGGCTCTGCTTCTGCGCTGAGGTTGATTGTCTTGGCGTAGCAACCACCCTCAAAGTTGAAGGTGCCGGTGTCGGACCAGCCATGCTCGTCATCGCCGATCAGGGTGCGCTCGGGGTCAGCGGAGAGGGTGGTTTTCCCTGTGCCGGACAATCCAAAGAAGATTGCAGTATCAACAGGATTGCCCACCGCGTGGTTGGCTGAGCAATGCATCGGCATCACGCCTTTCCCGGGCAACAAATAGTTCAACAGAGAGAAGACAGATTTCTTGTTCTCGCCCGCATATTCGGTACCACCGATAAGGATCATCTTGCGGTCGAAGTTCATCGCGATGACCGTCTCACTGCGACAGTCATGCTTCTTTGGATCAGCAGAGAACTTGGGGCAGTTGATTACGGTAAAGTCGGCCAGAAAGTCGTCCAGCTGATCGCGGTCGGGACGACGCATCATGTGACGGATGAACAGACCGTGCCATGCCAGTTCGGTCACAAAGCGAACGTTGATCGCATGCTTTGGGTCCGCGCCGCCAACAAGGTCCTGAACGAAATAGTCGCCGCCCTTCATGTGGGCCAGCATGTCCTCATACAAGGCGTCAAAGCCAGCTTCGGACATTTTGGCGTTGTTTTCCCACCAGATCGTATCTTTTACGCTGTCGCTCATGACGACATGTTTGTCTTTGGGGGAGCGGCCAGTGAATTTTCCGGTGGTCACCAAAAACGCGCCACCCTTGCCCAATGTACCCTCATCGCGTTTGAGAGCGGTCTCAATCAGCGCAGGTTCCATGAGGTTGTAATATACATTGCCGAGCCCTGTGATCCCTTGATCGTCGAGGCTGAAGTTCGGGTTTACCCGTCCGGTTTGCATGCAATGTCTCCTTTGGAAACTGCGCATCGCGCGCAGCGTAATGGGGAACGCCCGGGACCAAACGCACACGGGCATCAATGGAATGTCGGCCTCTTAGCACGATGATTTACAGGTTGAACAGGCGCGTTTGCATAGTTAGCGCCACCACTTAAGCAATTGCCGCAAGACGCGACACAATGGCGCGGTTCCGCCTGTTCGTGGCGCTGTGAGGCATTACGCGGGTACTTCAAGTTGAGTTTAACGATGGCAAGGTGAGGTAATTTAGCCATTCCTAAAGAAATTATGGCTGAAATAAGTCGGTACAACCCGCCGATTCGCACTTTGGGATTGATTCGACAGTAAAAGGAGTGATCAATGCTTGGAAAATCAAAAATACATTGAGCAGAACAAGGAAGTAGGCAATGGCAAAAATTGCATTGGTCGACGACGACAGGAATATCCTGACGTCCGTCTCGATGACACTTGAAGCCGAAGGCTTTGAGGTGGAAACCTATAATGACGGTCAGGCCGCGTTGGATGCGTTTAATAAACGTATGCCCGACATGGCAGTGCTGGATATCAAGATGCCGCGCATGGACGGAATGGATCTGCTCCAGCGTCTGCGTCAGAAATCTGCGATGCCGGTGATCTTTCTCACGTCCAAAGATGACGAGATCGATGAAGTGCTGGGTCTGCGCATGGGCGCTGACGATTATGTGAAAAAACCTTTCTCTCAGCGTCTGCTGGTAGAGCGCATTCGCGCCCTGCTGCGCCGTCAGGACGCGGTGGCGACTGATGAGGTGGGAGATACCGAAGAGACCAAAGTGATGGAACGTGGCGATTTGCGTATGGATCCGCTGCGCCATGCCGTCAGCTGGAAGGGCAAAGATGTGTCTCTGACAGTCACGGAATTCCTGCTGTTGCAGGCGTTGGCCCAACGCCCCGGTTTTGTTAAATCACGCGATCAGTTGATGGACGTCGCCTATGACGACCAAGTATACGTAGACGACCGCACCATCGACAGCCACATCAAGCGTCTGCGTAAGAAGATGCGGACTGCGGATGACGAATTCTCCGCGATTGAGACACTTTACGGGATCGGCTACAGATATAACGAAGAGTGATCCGCTAACATGGCGATTGCCGAGAGGAATTTCGTGCGCGATCTGATACCCGCAAGACGTGAAGGTGATGTTGTTCTGGGCGACGATTGGGTCGCCCCGGACAGTGCTGCGCCAAACGAGATCAGGGCCCGTCGGGAACGACGGGGACTGTTTTCGTTGCGTGCGTCACCGTTGACGCGGAAGATCATCACATTCAATTTGATAGCTTTGAATGTGCTGGTCGCCGGAATTCTTTATCTCAATTCTTCGCGCGAAAGCCTTGCTGTACAACGTGCAGCATCACTGGTTTCCGAAGCAGAGCTGATTGCAGATGTGATCGAAGCGCAGCTGCCCGAAGGCCAATCTGTTGATTTGTCCGTTGGTGTCGACGTCGACAAGACGCTGTCGGGGCTAGATTTGCGCAGCGGGATCGAAGTGTTTGTCTTTGATCCGGAAGGTGTTTTGATATCCCGATTTGAGGGCGCAAGTGATGGCCGTGCAGAAGGCCTTGCAGATGGCCCCAGAAACAAGACTATTTTGACCGATGGGTTGAGCTGGTTGTGGGATGCCGTATCGGCTCCTTTCCGCGGTGATGCACAGGAAGTATCTATCGAAGACCGGCTGAAACCGGTGATCGCATCGGCTCTGGTGAACGGGGCGCAGATTAAAGAAGAGCGCGATGAGGCCGGTGGAATGCTGCTAGCCGTCGCCACACCAATTGAACTTGAAGGTGCGGCTGTGGGCGCGGTTGCTATCGCCAGTGCCAGCGGTGAGATTGACCGTCTTGTGCGCGGCGAGCGCGAGCGTGTCCTCCAGATGTTCATTATCGCAACACTTGTCTCTGTTGGGCTAAGTCTCGTGCTGGCCTCGACTATTGCAAATCCTTTGGCCGATCTGGCCGCAGCGGCTGAATTGGGCCGGGACAAAGATGCGCGCAAGATGAACCCGGGCCGTATCCGCATACCAGATCTGACGGCACGCCCGGATGAGATCGGTCGCCTGTCCGCAGCTTTGCGGGGGATGGTGTCGGCGCTTTACAACCGGATTGAGGGGAATGAACAATTCGCCGCAGATGTGGCGCATGAGATCAAGAATCCGCTCGCATCTTTGCGCTCGGCCGTTGGAACGTTGCGGATGATCAAACGCGAAGACCAGCGCAATAAACTTTTGGATGTAATTGACCATGATGTGCGCCGTCTCGACCGTTTGGTTAGCGACATCTCTAACGCATCACGGCTCGACAGCGAGCTGGTTAAGGAAGAGGAAGAGCCGTTCAATCTGGTTAACATGCTCGGTAATTTGGGGCAGTATCTGGGTGAAGACGCCAAGGGGAAGGGCATCGACTTTATCGTTGATTTGCCAAAAGACCCCATTGTTGTGCAGGGTCTGGAAGCTCGTCTTGCGCAGGTCTTTGTAAACCTGATTACCAATGCGATTTCATTTTGTGAGGACGGTGATGCGATCCGTGTCTGGGCCCGAAAACGTGAAAACCGTGTTCTGGTCGTTGTAGAAGACACTGGTCCTGGCATCCCCGATCAGGCGCTCGGCAAGATTTTCAAACGCTTTTATTCCCAGCGCCCTGACGAGCATTTTGGCAACAACTCCGGTCTCGGGCTTGCGATCTCAAAGCAGATTGTCGAAGCACATGGCGGCGTCATCTGGGCTGAAAACATCCGTCCGACCGATGCTGACATCACCTCTGATCCGCTCGGCGCGCGTTTCGTTGTAGGTCTGCCCATCTAGGTCATGACAGACGTGGGACTGATCGTGCATGGGACCTGTATCGACATGGCAGGCAAAGGGGTCCTGATTACGGGGGCTGCTGGCAGCGGAAAATCTTCATTAGCGCTGCAGCTCATGTCGCTCGGGGCCGTGCTTGTCGCGGATGACCGCACATATCTGACCTCCGACAACGGAAAGGTCAGCGCGGCGTCGCCGCCTACGATCGCCGGAATGATTGAGGCGCGCGGCGTCGGGATACTGCATGTGGCCTATGCCGAGCAAACAGTGGTGCAGCTGGTTGTTGACATGGATGTGATCGAAACGATGCGTCTTCCGCATGTCCGCAGCACCACACTGCTGGACATACCTGTCCGATGCCTGCACAAAGTTGACGCACCCTATTTTCCTGCCGCCCTGCTTGCTTATCTTGTAGGTACCGGACCCGAGGTATCATGACCGCTTCAGACCATTCCCTTCGCCGCATCGTCTTTGTCACGGGCCCTTCGGGCGCGGGGTTGTCGTCTACGTTGAAGGTGCTTGAGGACGCGGGATTTGAGGTGATTGATAACCTTCCTATGCGTCTACTGCCGATGCTGCTTGATGATCCGGACCAGAAGCGCCCACTTGCCCTTGGCATTGACGCACGCAACCGTGATTTTTCCACAAACACGGTGATTGACCTGTTGGGAAGTCTCGCGAGCCGTCCGGGCGTATTGGCTGAACTGGTTTTTCTGGATTGCAGCACTGACGTCCTTCTTCGCCGTTTTTCCGAGACAAGGCGCCGTCACCCGATGGCACCGGCTGATCGCCCCGGTGAAGGGATCGAGGCGGAGCAGGAGTTGCTGGCACCTTTGCGGGCACGGGCAGATGTGTTGATTGATACGTCAGAAATCAACGTGCACGAGCTGCGGGCTGAGGTTGAGCATTGGTTTGCCCCGGGTGGCAAGCGGCACATGACGGTGACGATACAGTCGTTCTCTTACAAACGCGGTCTGCCACGCTCTGTTGATATGGTTTATGATTGTCGCTTCCTTAAGAATCCTTATTGGGAGCCTAGTCTGCGCGAATTGAACGGAACCGATCCGCGCGTTGCTGCGCACGTTGCCACCGATAAGCGCTATCACGAGTTTGAGCAGAAGGTGCTGGACCTCAGTCGGCTCATCTTGCCCGCTTGCCGCGAAGAGGGCAAAAGCCACTTTTCCATCGCCTTTGGGTGTACCGGCGGCCAACATCGCTCAGTCACCCTTGCTGAAAGCCATGCTTTGCGTCTTGCAGAGGAGGGCTGGCAGGTGTCAATAAGGCACAGAGAGTTAAGCGCGCGGCAACGAACAGGGACGCAAGATACGTGATTGGTATTGTGATCGTGGCACATGGTGGACTGGCCCGCGAGTATCTCGCGGCGATCGAGCATGTGGTCGGATCCCAAAACGGGGTGCGCGCGATTGAAATTCGCGCGGATCATGATCGCTTGGCCAAGCAGGCCGAGATCTGCGAAGCTGCTGATGCTGTCGATATGGGGCAGGGTGTTGTTGTGGTCACGGACCTGTTTGGTGGGTCTCCATCGAACCTCAGCCTCTTGGCCTGTCAACCGGCAGGGCGCCGAATTCTGTATGGCGCAAATCTTCCCATGCTGATCAAGCTGGCGAAAAGCCGGCACAAACCCGTGCCTGACGCAGTTCGCGCCGCGCTTGAGGCTGGCAAAAAATATATTGATGCACAAAACGTCAGTACGGAATAACAGGGCAAACCCATGACCAATATCACTCTTGAGATCGTGAACGAAAAAGGTTTGCACGCGCGCGCCTCTGCGAAGCTGGTCGAGGTTGTCGAGGGCTTTGATGCCAGCGCCGAGGTGTCAAAGGACGGTATGAACGCATCTGGTGATAGTATTATGGGGCTTTTGATGTTGGCAGCGGCCAAGGGAAGCTTTATTGACGTGGAAACCTCCGGCCCTGATGCAGAGGCGCTTGCCAGCGCTCTCATCGCGCTGGTGGCAGACAAATTTGGCGAGGGCATGTAACGTACCGCGCCCGAAGTTGCAGCGAGGGCGCCTTACGTGACAGAGAAAACTCAGATCGTTGGTTCCGACGCACCTGATGGTGCCGAAGCTGCGCAAGTGAGTTTCAATCACTATGATCGGCGCAGTCTGTCGTACGCCTCGACTTTCGAAGACCCGTGGAAGTCACGCATGATATCCGCAATCGAGCTGTTTACCGGAAAACTGAAGATTCTGAAGATGATCCGGCAGTTCGAAAAACGTGGTGCGCCAAGTGGTCAAGGGTTTTGGCGGGCCGCGTTGGATACGATGGGTATCGACCTGACAACACCGCAGGCGCAGCTTGATCTGATCCCGAAAGAGGGGCCTGTGATTGTTGTGGCGAACCACCCCCACGGGATGGTTGATGGGATGATCTTTGCGGATTTGATCGGTCGCGTGCGACCTGACTACCGCATCCTGACCCGTTCCTTGCTGACCTCAATTGATGAGGTCGCGGGAAGCTACATGATCCCCGTGCCTTTCCCGCATGATCCTGACGCGCAGCGCAAAGGCGTAGAAATGAGAGCGAAGGCGATGGCACACTTGAAGGACGGTGGCGTTGTTGCGCTGTTTCCCTCTGGCGTGGTCGCAGCTTCTGAGACGTGGTGGGGCCCCGCGGTCGAGGCAGAGTGGAACGTCTTTACCGCCAAGATGATCCGTCGCTCAGGTGCTCAGGTTGTGCCAATGAAATTCCCGGGCCAGAACAGCCGCGCCTACCAGATCGCAAATCAGGTGTCGCCAATGCTGCGGCAGGGCCTGTTGCTGCATGAGATCGTGCACAGCTGTAACAAGCCTCAGGCCCCCATTGTTGGCGCGCCAATCCCGCAATCCGAGATAGACGCCCGCGTGGATGATCCGCGCGCGTTTATGGCTTGGTTGCGGGAGCGCACGTTAGGGTTAAATGGCAGCTGACGCTGCGTGTCAGCGCGTTGGCACGGGCACGTCACCACGGTAATCATAAAAACCACGCTGGGTCTTGCGGCCCAGCCAGCCAGCTTCAACGTATTTGGTCAGCAGCGGGCAGGGGCGATATTTGGTATCGGCCAGACCGTCATGCAGCACATTCATGATTGCCAGACATGTATCCAGCCCAATAAAGTCAGCAAGTTCTAGTGGGCCCATCGGATGATTCGCGCCCAGTTTCATCGAGCTATCGATGGATTCGACGTTACCGACACCTTCATACAGCGTGTAGACGGCTTCATTGATCATCGGCATCAAAATCCGGTTCACGATGAAAGCAGGAAAATCTTCAGCGGATGCAGAGGTTTTTTCCAACCGGTCCACCACGGCCTTACACGCGGCAAATGTTTCCGCGTTGGTGGCGATTCCACGGATCAGTTCAACCAGTTGCATCACCGGCACGGGGTTCATGAAGTGGAAGCCCATGAACTTCTCGGGGCGATCCGTGCGGCTTGCCAGTCGGGTGATCGAGATCGAGGAGGTATTCGATGTCAGGATTGTCTCGGGTTTCAGGTGTGGCAGCAGGTCTTCGAAAATCGCCTGTTTTACGGTCTCACGCTCGGTCGCGGCCTCAATGATAAGGTCGGAAGGTCCCAGATCAATCAGCGTGGTCGTGGTTTTGATCCGCCCCAGTGCTGTTTTCATATCTGCTTCGGTGATCTTGCCGCGGCCAACCTGACGGGACATGTTGCCCCGCATGATTTCCATTGCCGAGTTCAGGGCATCTTCGCTGATATCGTTCAACGTTACGTCATAGCCCGCCAGTGACATCACATGTGCAATGCCATTACCCATCTGGCCTGCGCCGACGATGCCGATTGTCTGGATGTCCATGGGGTGCGTTCCTTTACTGAGGTTGCAGCAGCTTACGGTGGACAGCCATACCGCCGCAAGGGCTGTAGCACCGGAAAAACTGTCTCAAAACTGCTCATTAAACGAATCGTAAGGGGCGCCAGGCAATAGTGGCTTCGGGTGAGAAAAAAGGTGGGCGTTATGACCTATGATGTACTGGGGCCGGGGGCTCTGGACTATCTGCCGTGCCAATACGGCACGTCAAAATTAACTTTTCGAGGGCCGCAGCGTGAGTTGAAGGATCCTTATGTGGCCTTTCTGGGGGGCACGCAGACGTTCGGGAAGTTTATCGAGCGGCCCTATCCGTTGAGGGTGGAACATCTGACCGGTGTAACTTCGGTTAATTTCGGCCAAATGAACGCGGGGTTGGATGTATTTGCGTCTGATCCGGTGGTGCTGGGGGCTGCTCGTGGGGCGCGTATCACCGTATTGGAGGTGTTGGGTGCAGGCAATCTTAGCAACAGGCTCTACTCTGTACACCCGCGCCGCAATGACCGGTTTCTGCGCACAACGCCGGATCTGGAAAAGCTATATCCGGAGGTGGATTTTTCGCAGTTCAACTTCACACAGCACGTGCTGTCGGACCTTCACCAGCGGGACAGTCACCGCTTTGCGACAGTGCGCCGCAGTCTGCAGCGGTCCTGGCTGCGGCGCATGCGCCAATTGATAGCTACTTTAGGGGGGCAGGTGGTGCTGCTTCGCATTGGTGACGATTTGCGAGATCAAACATGGCCCACGGGGCGAGGATTTGGTCCGGTGTTGGTGAGCGATGCGATGATTGAAGGGGTGCGGGGGGCAGTAAGTGCAGTCGTCGACGTTCCCCTGAACCCGAACGACAGAACCGCAAGCTGCGAAGGTATGATCGTGAGTCCGCTAGAGGAGGACGCCGCAAAAACAGTGGCACCGCCAAGTGTTCACGCTGCCGTGGCGCAGGCGCTATTGCCGGTGCTTGATAGGCTCATGTGAAATGGAAAAAGGCCCGCCAATATCTGGCGGGCCCTAAATTGGTTCAGATCAATCTCTGCAAATCAAAGTTTGCCGATCAGATCCGGCACTGCTTCGAACAAGTCTGCCACCAGACCGTAATCAGCAACCTGGAAGATAGGCGCTTCTTCGTCTTTGTTGATGGCAACGATGATTTTGCTGTCTTTCATACCGGCAAGGTGCTGGATCGCCCCGGAAATGCCCACAGCGACATAGAGGTTCGGAGCGACGACCTTACCCGTCTGGCCAACCTGCCAGTCGTTAGGCGCATAGCCCGAATCCACCGCGGCGCGCGATGCACCAACAGCCGCACCCAGTTTATCGGCAAGTTGCTCGATCAGTGCAAAGTTCTCTTCAGAACCGACACCGCGGCCACCGGAAACAACAACACCAGCAGATGTCAGCTCGGGGCGGTCGCTTGCGGCAACTTTGTCTTCAACCCACTCGGACAGGCCTGGGTTTGCAACGGCAGAGATGGTCTCGACCGAGGCGGAACCGCCTTCGCCGGCCGCGTCAAATGTTGATGTGCGGAAGGTGATTACCTTCTTGGCATCAGTGGATTTGACAGTCTGGATCGCGTTACCAGCGTAGATCGGACGCTCGAACGTGTCTGCATCCACAACACCGGAAGCGTCGGAGATGATCATCACGTCAAGCAGAGCTGCAACGCGCGGCATCACGTTTTTCGCATCCGTTGTCGCCGGAGCTACGATGTGATCGTAGTCACCCGCCAGTGAAACGATCAGCGCTGCTGTCGCTTCGGCCAGACGGTGGCCAAGGGATGCATCTTCGGCGACCAGAACTTTGGACACACCGGCAATTTTGGAGGCCGCTTCACCAGCAGCAGCAGCGGAGCCGCCACAGGCCAGTACGGTTACGTCACCAAGCTTTTGCGCAGCGGTTACGGCCTTAGCCGTTGCATCCATTGCCAGCTCGCCGTCGTTTACTTCTGCAAGGAGTAGAACAGCCATTACACAGCCCCCGCTTCTTTGAGTTTCGCCACCAGCTCGTCAACCGAGCCTACTTTGATACCTGCGGCACGTGCGGCAGGCTCCACAGTTTTTACGATTTCGAGGCGGTTGGCGACATCCACGCCGTAGTCGGCAGGCGTCTTTTCATCCAGCGGCTTTTTCTTTGCCTTCATGATGTTTGGCAGGGAGGCATAGCGCGGCTCGTTGAGGCGCAGGTCGACAGTAATGACTGTCGGCATGCCAACTTTGATCGTCTGCAGGCCGCCGTCAACTTCGCGGGTGACAACAGCTTTGTCGCCTTCGATGGCAACTTCGGAAGCAAATGTCGCTTGCGACCAACCCATCAGCGCGGACAGCATCTGACCTGTTGCGTTCATGTCGTTATCGATCGCCTGCTTGCCACACATGACAAGGCCGGGCTGCTCTTCGTCTACGATACCTTTGAGGATCTTGGCGACTGCCAGCGGCTCAATGTCATTATGTACATCATCGGACGCAACTACGAGGATCGCACGGTCTGCGCCCATTGCGAGAGCAGTACGCAGTGTTTCCTGTGCTTGCTTGACGCCGATGGATACGACGACAATCTCGTCGGCCTGACCAGCTTCTTTCAGACGGATGGCCTGTTCGACCGAAATCTCGTCAAACGGGTTCATGGACATTTTGACGTTGGCAAGATCGACACCGGAACCGTCCGCTTTTACGCGCACTTTCACGTTATAGTCGATCACGCGTTTGACAGGTACGAGCACCTTCATGAGCGATTATCTCCTTGGTTGCGACTCAGACCCCGTGCGGGCCAGTCAATTTATCTTGGCCATGTCTAACGAAGCAATCCCGCGCAAAACAGAGCAAAATCGCCACATCGCAGATGAGGCACGTCACGTTACATTCTTTTTTGCCCACCCAACCGCAAGAATCTTGCGTGGAGGGGCTTTGTTTGCTGTGGTTTTTTGGCCCGCCGGGGCCAGTTAACGGTTTGCGCCGGGTACCCACAGAACGTCGTCTTTTCCGCTGTTGTTGGCCACGCGCGCGGCGACAAAGAACCAATCACTAAGGCGGTTCAGGTAGCGCACAGCGGCGTCGTTGACCGTTTCCAGAGTGGCCAGCTGGGTTGCAAGGCGCTCCGCGCGGCGGGCCACTGTCCGGCAGACGTGCAGATGTGCGGCCAGCTCTGAGCCGCCGGGCAGAATAAAGCTGCGGAGCGGTTCGAGGACGGCATTCATCACGTCTATCTCTGTTTCTAGCCGATCAACCTGGGAGCCGATCATGCGCAGCGGTGGGTATTCTGCATCGGCGTCTTTTTCCATATCGGGGCGGCAAAGGTCTGCGCCCAGATCGAACAGGTCGTTCTGGATACGTGAAAGGGCGATGTCGGTCTCGCCCGTGGCATGCAGGCGTGCAACGCCGACAAAACAATTCAGCTCGTCCGACGTGCCATAGGCTTCGACCCGCACGTCGTGCTTTGCCACGCGCGCCCCATTTCCAAGGGCGGTGTCACCTTTGTCTCCGGTGCGTGTGTAGATTTTGTTCAGAACGACCATGGCGCTTACCCTTTGAAGAAATAGACATAGATGAGGATCAACACGACGGCGATGAACTGTGCGATGATGCGCCAGCGCATAAGCTTGTTCGAGTTCGCCTTGTTAAAAGCGCCGCCGCCTGCAAATCCGCCCAAGCCCATCAACAGAATGATGACCACGGCGATGATGGCGATGACGACCACGATAAAAAATGGATCGGACATGGGTGGTTCCCTTCAGTGCTGCTGCGCGATGTAGCGGTGCGGCGGGTCACTGCAACCCCTTAGCGGCTCATCACGCGGTCAAGTAGTCTTGTAGACAGCAGGCGACGCAACATTCCAGCCAGATAGGTAGGTGTTGTGACATAATAACGCGCCCGTGGGCGGCGTGCTTCGAGGGCATGGATCAGCTTTTTAACCACTGCCTGGGGTGGAAGTTCGAATTTGTCCGGTCCGCCTTCGCCATAAAGACGTTGGGCAAGGTCGGATTCGTATTGGTCCGCGCGGGCAGAGTTTTCCCAGTCGATCCACCGTTCGAAGTGGGGGATCGAATTGGCGCGGATTTTAGTGGTGATCGGTCCCGGTTCAATCAGGATGGGGTGAACGCCTGTGCCTTGCATCTCAAGGCGCAGGGTGTCGGTTAAACCTTCAAGCGCAAATTTGGTCGCGTTATATGCGCCGCGCCACGGCAGTGCGACAAGCCCCAATACGGACGAACATTGCACAATGCGGCCATGGCCTTGCGCACGCATGATCGGAATGATGGCCCGTGTCAGGGTGTGCCAGCCAAAAAAATTGGCCTCGAAAATCTCGCGCAGTGCTTCGGTGGGCAAGTCTTCGACCGCGCCGGGGATCGCGTGTGCGCCGTTGTTGAAAACCGCATCCAGCGTGCCGCCGGTATCCTCCAACACATCAGCCAGCGCTGTGATGATGCTGTCCGGATCTGTGTAATCGATACGGGGGCTGTCAAATCCTTCATCACGCAAACGCGCGCAGTCCAGCTCTTGCCGACAGGCAGCGTAAACATGCCAGCCACGCTCGCGTAGACCGTAGGCTGCTGCATAGCCGATACCTGACGAACAGCCAGTAATTAGAATGGAAGGTTTTGACATGGAAAAGGCCTCGTACGTGGACGAGGCCCGAGATGCGCTTTTTTCGGGGATTTGGCAATCGCCCTTGGAAGTATCAGCCAGAAGTGAGCAGGAAATCGGCCATCCAGCCCGCCTCGCCACCATCGACAGGCTGCATCCGCACCCATCCCTGGCCGTTGTCCTCAAGGATACGAACTTCATCGCCGCGTGTCAGTTTGCTGACGACGCCATAATTTGTGGACGGGCCTCCGCGCACATTTACACGGTTGCCGGAAACAACACGCACGTCGCCATCGCTGCTTGAGCGGGTGTCGGTTGTTGCGATCAGGCTTGGCAGGATGATCTGCGGAGTGTCCGCGCTATCGATGACCTTTGCAACCGCTGCGGTTGCAATCTGTTGTCTCGCCTGCCCCGTCGCTTCGCTGACATCTGCAAGGTTCAATGCCGCGCGCGTCACGCTGGGAGAACTGTCAATTTTTGTGATCGATGCTGAGGTGATCATGGAGGCACCGGTCGTTGGTGCCGCTTGCGCGATTTGTACAGCTTCTTCGACCTCCGGCTCAGCGTCGGCAACGCGGGCGCTTGCCGGTTCAAATTCCGCACCACCACTCATTTCATAAAAGGCGAAACCCAGGAAACCAAAGGTCAATAAAATAAACGTTTTCATGGTGCGGCTCCCGCAGAATCTTATGAAGCCGTACGTCAGGCTTCCCCCAGCATCGTCATAGCAAAGAAAGGGATTCATTTTTAGGGGGAAAGCACAAAAAGTTTTCTCGTCACACGAAAGCAACGATTTGCTCTGTGCGTGCCGCGATTTCAAAACCAGACGCTTGTCGCCTGTCTGTCTCGGGGCTACACAGCACTTATGTCAGATACAACCACACCAGTCCCCCCCCGTTTCGAGGAAACCTCAGAGCCGCTGCGCCGTGCGCTGGGGGATCGCTATCTGACCTATGCGCTCAGCACGATCATGCACCGTGCGCTGCCGGATGCGCGGGACGGGCTGAAGCCTGTGCACCGCCGTATTCTTTATGCGATGAGCCGGCTGCGGCTCAACTCTACGGGTGGCTTTCTGAAGTCCGCCAAGATTAGCGGCGACACCATGGGTGATTTCCACCCGCATGGCGACGCGGCGATCTATGACGCGATGGCGCGTCTGGCGCAGGATTTCAACGTGCGCTACCCGCTGGTGGACGGGCAGGGTAATTTCGGTAACATCGACGGTGATAACCCCGCCGCTAGCCGTTATACCGAAGCACGGATGACTGCTGTCGCCGAAGCGATGCTTGAGGGGCTGGGCGAGAATGTTGTCGATTTTCGCGACAACTATGATGGCCGCCTGACCGAACCATCTGTTCTGCCTGCCCAATTTCCCAACTTGCTCGCCAATGGCTCTAGCGGGATTGCCGTGGGTATGGCGACGAATATTCCGCCACATAACATTGCCGAGTTGTGTGACGCTTGTATCCATCTGATCAAAACGCCTGACGCACGCGATGATACGCTGCTGAAATACGTGCCCGGTCCCGATTTCCCGACGGGCGGCGTGATCGTTGAACCGGCAGAGAATATTGCACAGGCTTACCGTACGGGCAAAGGCGGCTTCCGTCTGCGTTGCCGTTGGGAGGTCGAGGACCTTGGCCGCGGGCAGTGGCAGATTGTTGTCACCGAAATCCCTTATCAGGTGCAAAAGTCCAAGCTGATCGAAAAGATCGCGGAAGCCATCCAGACGAAAAAGATTCCGATTCTGGCCGATGTGCGGGACGAAAGTGCCGAAGACGTGCGCATGGTGCTTGAGCCGCGCTCGAAGAACGTCGATCCCGAAGTGTTGATGGGCATGATGTTCCGCGCCTCCGATCTAGAAGTGCGTTTTTCGCTCAACATGAACGTGCTGATTGATGGTGTGACGCCCAAGGTTTGCTCGATGAAGGAAGTGCTGCGTGCCTTCCTTGACCACCGCCGCGAAGTGCTTGAACGTCGCTCGCGGCACCGGATGGAAAAGATCGACCACCGTCTGGAGGTCTTGGAAGGCTTTATCGTCGCCTTCCTCAATCTTGACCGTGTGATCGATATCATCCGCTACGATGACGAGCCAAAGGACGCGCTGATGCGCGAAGATTGGAGCAAGTCGCATGTGCGCGCGATGGACGATAAGGACTATGTCTCACCGCCTGCGGGCGATGGGGAGCTGTCCGAAGTACAGGCCGAAGCGATCCTGAACATGCGCCTGCGCAGCTTGCGCCGTCTGGAAGAGCTTGAGTTGCTGCGCGAGCAATCCGAATTGATGGAAGAACGCGCAGGTCTTGAGGACTTGTTGGAAAATGAGACCCTGCAGTGGGACAGCATCACCGACCAGCTGCGCGAAACGAAAAAGCAGTTCGGCAAGGAATATGCAGGCGGCGCCCGCCGCACGACCTTTGCCGAGGCAGGCGAAATCGAAGATGTGCCGCTGGAGGCGATGATCGACCGTGAACCGATTACGGTCGTCTGTTCCGAAATGGGCTGGATTCGCGCGATGACCGGTCACATCGACCTTACGCGGGAGCTGAAGTTCAAAGACGGGGATGGCCCGCGCTTTACCTTCCACGCCGAGACTACGGACCGCTTGCTGGCTTTTGGTAGCAACGGGCGCTTCTACACGATTTCTGCGGCCAACCTTCCGGGCGGGCGCGGGATGGGGGAACCGTTGCGCCTGATCGTGGATCTGCCCAACGAGGTGCAGCTTGTCGATCTGTTCATACACAAACCCGAAGGTAAGTTGCTGCTGGCATCCACTGCGGGTGATGGCTTCATTGTGCCAGAGGCTGAAGTGGTCGCGCAGACCCGTTCGGGTAAGCAGGCGTTGAACGTGCGCGGCGATGTGCGTGCGCTGATTTGCAAAGCTGTAACCGGCGACAGCGTGGCCGCCGTGGGTGAGAACCGCAAAGTGCTGGTGTTCGATATTGCAGAGCTGCCCGAAATGGGTCGCGGCAAAGGCGTGCGTTTGCAAAAGTACAAGGATGGCGGCTTGTCTGACGCAACCACCTTCACCCGCGCCGAAGGTCTCAGCTGGCTTGATCCCGCAGGTCGCACGCGTACGGAAACAGATTTGGGTGAATGGACGGGCAAACGTGCAAGCGCGGGCCGTATGGCACCCCGTGGTTTCCCGCGTGACAACAAGTTTAACTGATATTGCTCCTCCCCCCCTGCCTGAGCGGGGGCTGGATGTGTGGTTTGTCGGAAACCGCTCTGCGCTGTTCTGGTTGGCGCTGAAATCCGGTTTCTGGACAGTGCTGAGCCTTGGCTTCTATCGCTTCTGGATGAAAACGAGGTTGCGTCGCTGGTACTGGTCGGCGATCCGTCCGGGTGGTCACCCGTTGGAGTATGTGGGCGATCCGTGGGAAAAGCTGTTGGGCTTCTTCATCGCTGTGGTGATCCTGACCTTCTACATCGGCATCGTGAACTTGTTGCTGATGTTTGTGAGCTTTTCGTTGTTTCAGAACTCTGTTGTCGGGTATTTTGGCAGTGTTCTCGGGGTCATTCCGATCTGGTTTTATGCGCAATACCGTGCGCGGCGCTATGTTCTGGCGCGCACGCGATGGCGTGGTGTGCGCTTCGGGCTTGAGACGGGGGCTTGGGGCTACGCTTGGCGCGCGCTGGTGCATTGGCTCATTACCATCTGCACGCTGGGTCTGTTGTGGCCGCGTATGACTTTTTGGCTGGAAAAATACAAAACCGACCGCACCTTCTTTGGCTCGGCCAAGTTGGTGCAGGGTGGGCGTTGGACAATGCTTTACCGTGCCACTGTGCCGTTTGCTGTCGCACTGGCGCTTACCGCTGGTTTTGTGTGCTGGCTGGTGTGGTTTGATCCACTGATCCCAGACAGCTCCGCGCCGCTTGCGGACATCTTAAGCAGCTTCGATGAGCCGGGCACCTTGGGTTTCGCGGTTCTTGGATGGCAGGGCATTTGGCGGCTGATCCTATTGGGGCCGCTGGCCTTAGGGCTGATCTATGGTGCGGTGCACTACCGCTTTGTAAGTAAGCGTATCATGGCGGATCACAAGCATTGCGCGGGCGTGGAGATGCGATCAAAGCTCAACGGTCTGCGAATTTCGATGATCTACGTGCTAGGAACGACGATTGCCTATTCGATCCTTGTATTCGGTATCCTTGGGATTGTCGGCGTTGCTTTCGGACTTTTGGGATCGGGCGCGTTTTTGGAAGCGCAAATCGGTACGGCCGACCCCTTTGGTGATCTGCCGCGCTGGCTTTCCGTTGGAATTGTCGCGGTGCTTTATCTGGCTGTGTTTTTGTTCTGGGGCGTGTTGCACCACGCTTTCGTGACCTATCCCCTCATGCGGCACATGGCCGTGACGCTTGGCCTTGTGAATGTTGCCGGTCTTGCGCAGGTCAGTCAGCGTGCCCGCGATGAATTCACTGAGGCCGAAGGCTTTGCCGAGGCGTTGGATCTGGGGGCTGCGATATGACCCTGCCGCCCGACCTTCCTCCTCAGCCAGCGGTTCAGGCAGGCATATACAACGGTTTGGACAGTTTCTATTTCGACGGGGATACGCCTGTCGCGCGCACGGTCACGTTAAGGGTTGATGCGCAGGCACAGGTCTTGGAAGTGGGGCTGCCGGGGAGTGATCTGGCTGGCGTGCGCTGGCCGCTGGACGAGATTCGCAAGCTGGAAGATATCGCCGGTGGGCGCGGGGCTATTCTGCGCTGGACGGGGGACCCATTGGCGCGGTTGCATCTGGCAGACCGTGCTGTCTTGCACCACATGCCCGAACTCACACGCCGCGCACCGCCTAAGGGACGGGCCCGGCTGGCGACATGGGCGCTGGCCGCCGTTGCTGGTGTGGCTATTCAGATCGGCGTGCTGGTGCCATTGTTGGCCGACAGGCTCGCCACCTTTGTTCCGCCTGCAGGAGAGCGGGCGCTGGGCGAGGCGACCTTTGGACAGATTCGTCAGGCGCTGGCCGGTTCAGGCTTGCCGCCTTTGCCTACCTGCGATGACGAACGCGGCCTTGCCGCGTTGGAGGCGATGTTGGAAGGCCTCGGCGTGCCGCGCGGCTCTGATGACGCGATCAAGGTGTTCGTGCTGGATCATGAGATGGTCAATGCATTTGCTTTGCCGGGCGGCTACGTGGTGTTTTTCCGCGGCATGATAGATGCAGCTGCTAGCCCCAATGAAATCGCAGCGGTCATGGCGCATGAGGTGGGTCATGTCGTGAACCGCGATCCGACACGACATGCACTGCGCTCTGCCGGTTCTATCGGTATTCTTGGTTTGCTGTTCGGAGACTTCGCAGGGGGGGCGGCTGTTCTGTTCCTGACCGAGAAGCTGATCAGCGCCAATTACGCGCAGGGTGCAGAAGCGGGCGCGGACGAGTTCGCTTACGGAGCGTTGGAAGATGCAGGTGTTTCGCCTGCCGCGCTTGGCGATATGTTTGAGCGTTTGCGCATCAAATACGGGGATACCGAAGGAGTTGTCTCGCATTTTGTGAGCCATCCGACCTTGTCGAGCCGTATTGATCGATCCCGCGATGCAGCAAGTGCGGAATCGGAGTACAGCGATATTCTGTCGGATGAAGAATGGTCTGCGTTGAAGGCTGTTTGTGACTGAGCAATGTTGACTGTCATGATCCGTGAACATCTGGATAACGAAGCCTGACGCGGCAGGCTCAAGTTTTTGGTGCGTCTGCTGCACAACATACGGTCTGTGCCCATACGTGTCATTTTGCGGGCGCATTGCACCATACAGGCGGTTAAGGTATCGCTATGCCAGCAATTTCAGAGGGAATGCGTAATGGGGCGGATGACGATGATGCGGAAAACATGCGCATTGCTTTTAGTGGGCGCTTTGGGCGCTTGTAACGGCGCTTCCGACCTTAACAAAGCTGCCGTGCCGCTTGGGGACTTCCAACTCGGCCACAACATCGTCGTCGCTCCGAAAGTCCAGAAGGTGCCGCTGTGCCGCGAGATGGACACCGAAACCATGACCAAAATGCTGCAAGAGGCTGTGGCCGAGCGGTTCGAGCGTTATGATGGCGATCGTCTTTATCATTTTGGGATTTCCATCGAAGGTTACTGCCTTGCGCCTCCGGGTGTTCCGGTTGTTGCTGCTCCGAAGTCGGTGATGATTATCCGCATCACCGTCTGGGACGACGCCAAGAACAAAAAGCTTAACTCCAAGGCGCATCAGATCACGGTATTCGAGTCGCTCGATCAGGGGCCGCTGGTCGGTTCCGGCTATACCAAGACCGCAGAAGAACAGTTCAAAAATCTTAGCCAGAACGCGGTCAAGCAAATCGAAAACTACCTTGTTCGCCAGAATCGCGAAAAGGGCTGGTTTAACGGGGGTGCTGCTAAAACAGACCTTTCAGACGATTCGGAAACCGCAGTTGAGGCCGTATCCGAGGACGAGTGACGCCCTTGGCTGTGACCCTTTGGCACGAAACTGCACCCAGACGACAAGACTTGCTTGATTTTGTCGGCCAGACCAAATATGCCGCGCGCCATATGCAATCGGGGCCCGCGTTGGGCCCTCGGACTTTTGGAAGGGCGCCCCCATGGCAAAGGCAAAGTTTGAACGTAACAAACCACACGTCAACATCGGCACAATCGGCCACGTTGACCACGGCAAGACGACACTGACAGCGGCGATCACGAAGTACTTCGGTGACTTCAAAGCGTACGACCAGATTGACGGCGCGCCCGAAGAAAAAGCACGCGGTATCACGATCTCCACGGCGCACGTTGAGTATGAAACCGAAGCGCGCCACTACGCGCACGTCGACTGCCCCGGCCACGCTGACTATGTGAAGAACATGATCACCGGTGCGGCGCAGATGGATGGCGCGATCCTTGTTGTGAACGCAGCGGACGGCCCAATGCCACAGACGCGTGAGCACATCCTGCTCGGCCGTCAGGTTGGCATCCCGTACATGGTTGTTTACATGAACAAAGTTGACCAGGTAGACGACGAAGAGCTGCTGGAACTGGTTGAAATGGAAATCCGTGAGC